>Ga0207064_1007_pt1 | contig 40159 bp, 33 predicted proteins | sample Alteio_BWMinCont_26_FD_153488 | JGI IMG/M metagenome (GOLD analysis project Ga0207064, IMG submission 153488) | Enriched cells from forest soil in Barre Woods Harvard Forest LTER site, Petersham, Massachusetts, United States -... | ecosystem: Environmental > Terrestrial > Soil > Temperate forest >...
CCTGGGAAACGGGGACATGGGAGGCAAAACACTCCTACAGCAAAGGCGGAAACTATTCCGCTATGTGGCGAAAAATAGATGAGGAATGGAAACTACAGGCAGAATTGTTTGTGTCGCTGAAGAAACTGTAATGCGGGTAATCTGAATTTTAAACAAAATATGGTAATATTGGTTGTTCAAACACGAATTGATTGTAGCTGAAAATTAAACTCAAAATATAAATACACCATGAAAAAGACCTTACTTTTAACCTTACTGGCCTTTTGCGGTACATACGCTTTCTGCCAAAGTAAAATGGCCTGCTGCGCCAAACCATCGGCCACACAGCAGTTCGCTATGCTGGCCTCTGACAAAAAATTTGTCCTATCGCATGCCAACCCGCGGCCATATCATTTTCAAAGTAGCATTGGCACAGCCATCACTTACAACACCCCGGATGGCAAAACTGCCGGCGCCTTCGAAATGAAAGCTAAAAACCCTACTAATAACTGGATCCTGGTGATCCACGAATGGTGGGGTCTGAACGATTTCGTAAAGCACGAGTCGGAAAAATTGTACAATGATGTGGGGAACGTCAATGTGCTTGATCTCGACCTCTACGACGGCAAGGTCGCCACTACGCGCGAGGATGCGGGCAAATATATGCAGGGAGTGAATGACGCCCGCGCGCAGGCCATCATTAATGGTGCGATAGCCTATGTTGGCCCCAAGGCGCATATTGCTACTATAGGCTGGTGCTTTGGGGGCGGATGGAGCCTGCAGGCAAGTTTATTAGCTGGAAAACAGGATGTTGCTTGTGTAATGTATTATGGCATGCCCGAAAAGGATGTGAGCAAGCTTAAGACATTGAATGGTGACGTTTTGGGCAATTTTGCCAATAAAGACGGCTGGATAAACCCCAAAGTAGTGGGCCAGTTTGCCGACGATATGAAGGCCGCCGGTAAAAACCTCGAACTGCATCAATATGATGCCGACCACGGCTTTGCCAATCCCAGCAACCCAATTTACAACAGCGATGCGACCAAAGATGCTTATGCCCATACGGTGGCGTTCCTGAAGCCAAGGATGAAATAGGTTATTGGTCTATGGTTCATGGTATATGCGGGTGGTATTTTAAATGAGTGGCATATCAACGTAAGCACCATTGGCTATGAACCATGAACTATTGTCCATGAACATTATCTGCTATGAACTATGAACCATCAACCATGAACATTTCGTAACATTGCAGAAAATTTACCTGTTGACTACTTCTGCAAAAAAACTGCTTTCTTATTCGCTAAAAGCCGCAATACTGATTTTAGCCTTCGTTTATATTTACCGTCGTATAAACAATGATACCAACTTAAAACAGTTCGGAATACTTATATCCCGTATAAGCCGCGACAAGGCGGTGATCACCATGTCATTTGTTTTTTTGCTGATGCTGGTCAACTGGGTGCTGGAGGCGTTCAAATGGAAGTATGTTGCGCGCAAACTGGCAAAAATGACGATATGGCAATCTATTGAGGCCGTATTTTGCGGGTTAACATGGGCGGTATTTACACCCAACCGCCTGGGTGAGTACGGCGGCAGGGTTATGTTTTTGCCAAACCGCAAACGCATACTCGGCATATTTGCGATGGCTGTCGGTTCTTTCGGCCAAAATGTGATCACCAATGTTTTAGGGCTTACCGCCCTGATATGGTTCGCATTTACGTTCCATCCCATTAATTATTTTTTAGCTGCCGGCTTGTCATTAGCCGCAATTGTTTTCATGGGGTTTTTGCTAGTGTTCTATTTTAACATAGGCTGGCTGGTATCGTTGCTGAACAAGATCAGCTTTCTAAAAAAATACAATCGTTTTTTTGATATCATAGGCAAATATAAAACGGGCGAATTGATGAACATCATGTGGTTTTGCATGTCCCGTTTTTTTGTTTTTTCTTCTCAATATTATCTCGTAATTCATTTGCTAATGCCTGCAATACCGGCTTTCCCGATGATGATGATGGTATTTATCGTTTTTATTGTCCAGTCGGCCCTACCCTCGCTTGACTTGTTTGATATAGGTGTTCGCAGCATGACCGCCTCCGCATTTTTCATTTACATTACCGATCAGAAGATCGCCGTTGTGGCAGCGGTATCCTCCATCTGGTTCATAAACCTGATTATTCCTGCTATCTTAGGTTCGGTATTCGTTTTAAAACTCAGATTCTTTGACCGCGCTGCTTAGTATCATATCGCTATCGCTTACAGGCCTGTATCTTTTCCTGCTCGTTTATTTTATAAAAGGCTGGGCAAGCATCAGGGCTCCAAAAGCTCACGAAGGGGCCTGGCGAACCAAAGTAACTATTTTGATAGCCGCACGGAACGAAGAAAATAATATCCGTCTTACTATTGATGACCTGCTCGCGCAGGATTATCCTAAGTATTTAACAGAGATCATTATTGTTGATGACCACTCCACCGACAAAACTGCGGATATTATAAGGAGCTATGCGGAAAGCGGCGTTAAACTATTGCAACTGAACGAGGACAAACCGCTTAACTCGTATAAGAAAAAGGCGATAGCAAAAGCTATCGAACTATCATCAGGCGAATTGATGGTAGCCACCGATGCGGATTGCCGGATGGGCAGCGAATGGCTATCGGCAGTTGTGGGCTATTATGAGAATAACGACCTGGTGATGATCTCGTCGCCGGTAACCTATTTCCAGGAACGCACCCTGTTCGAATACCTGCAGACGCTGGAGTTCGCTTACCTGATCGGGCTCGGCGCCTCATTTATCGGGAATAAAAGAGCATCCACCTGCAACGGGGCTAATTTCGCCTATCGGAAGGACGTATTTTATGAAGTTGGTGGCTTTAAGGGTATCGACAATGTAGCATCGGGCGATGACGAATTATTACTGCAGAAAGTGGCCGTAAAATACCCCGGAAGGATAGGTTTTTTGAAAGAGCGCAAAGCGATTGTTTATACGCATGCTAAACATACACTCGCGTCATTTTTGAGCCAGCGCCGCCGCTGGGCATCCAAATCAACCCATTATAAGGATAAAAGGGTAGTAGCGTTGGCTGTTGGTATCTGGCTGTTTAACCTCTCGCTATTGGTAAATGCCGGGTTAGGTTTTTATGATATTTATTTCTTTAAACTTTTCTTACTACAGTTCTTATTAAAGTTTGCTTTTGAGACCGCCTATTTGCTGCCTGTAGCAGCCTTTTTCAAGCGGACAATATTGGTAGGGTTGCTATTATTGCTAAACCCCTTTCACATTATTTACTTCGTTTATATCGGCCTGATGGGCAATACCCGTAAATATGAATGGAAAGGAAGGATTGTACGATAGAACTTATGCTCATCCAATGGTAAATTTCAGCGGGGCCGTTGCCATTACACCTAAAATAAGCGATATTTAGCCAAACTGATCTTCTTCTATCGACTTGGCCGAATTAACTCCATCACAGCGCACCTGGAAGGCATTCAAGCGCAATAAAATTGCCGTTGCCGCATTGGTGTTTATCCTGCTTTCAGTACTCATAGCCATACTGGGTTATCTGGTTATGCCCGATTCCACACCCTATTCCAATAACATGACGATACAGCTCGGTATCAAAAAGCCCGGCGCCGAATTTACAATGCTCCGCATACGCCGTAGCGAACCGGTGGATACGGTTAATTTTTTCACCAAAATGATTTTCGGGCAGCCGGCTTTTTATAAGGACATACCCATTACAGGTTATCAATTTGTGAAAGATTCAATTAATATTGATGAATATGTAGGCGATGAGGATAAACCCATAAAAGCATCTTTTAATTTATTTGAAGTTGTCACTGGACAGAAACCCGGAGCTGTCGCCAAAAGCAGTATTGAATTAGCCGGTCTTGAAAATCAGATCGTTTTACACCAGGTGATCAAAAGAAAATTCTGGCTGGGCACAGACGTTTACGGCCGCGACCTGCTGAGCCGCCTGATCCTCGGCGCGCGTATTTCATTGGCGGTAGGCATTATGTCGGTTATTATTAGTTTGCTTTTGGGTATAACGGTCGGTTCACTCGCAGGGTATTTCGGCGGCTGGATAGATGCTTCGTTAAGCTGGGTGATGAATATTCTATGGGCCCTCCCGGCATTGCTGCTGGTGATCGCCATATCATTTGCTTTGGGTAAGGGGCTATGGCAAATATTCATCGCCGTGGGGCTTTCCATGTGGGTCGAAGTGGCAAGATTAGTGCGCGGACAGGTTTTGAGCCTCAAGCACACCGAATTTGTTGAAGCGGCCCGGTCGATGGGCTTTAACAATGCCCGCATCATCCGCCGTCATATTCTTCCTAATATTATCGGGCCGATACTGGTACTGGCATCATCTAATTTTGCCTCTGCTATCTTACTCGAAGCCGGCTTAAGCTTCCTTGGCTTCGGTGCGCAGCCGCCCACGCCTACCTGGGGCAGCATGATCAAGGAGCATTATGGCTATATCATTATGAATGCAGCTTTTCTTGCAATACTACCGGGCTTGGCCATCATGCTGATGGTGTATGCTTTTAACTTAGTGACCGTCGGATTAAGGGATGCTTTCGACATAAAATCACAAAGTACACGCATTTAAAAAAATTTATTCATTAATTTGGCTTTCATCTGTCCCGCTAATGCAAAACATTGAAGAAATTTCAGGTGAAGACGAACTTATACGGCTGCTGCTCAAAAGGCAGTCCGAATTAAACTCGCTGCTTGAAGTTACAAGGGCCATCAACAAGAACATTTCGACGCCTGTATTGATACAAATGCTCGAGGTGATCATGCAGAATTACCTGCAGGTAGGTAAGCTGCGCTTCCTGATAGAACACGATGGCGGATTTGTTTGTATATCCAGCTATGGCGGCGAAGTTGAAAGCGTAAAAGCGCTTCACCAGGCCTGCCGCAAACTAAATAAGGCCAGGGCGCTAACTGCCGTTGCGGGGCATGATGACCACCTGCTCCGCAAATACGACTACTTTATCCCTTTTTACCAGAAAAGCAAACCCATAGCTTATGCGCTGATCGGTGATTTCAATACCACCGAGGAAATGCTGAACAACGACCTGAATTTTATCCAGACGCTGATCAACGTTATTGTAGTTGCGCTGGAAAATAAAAAGCTGTTCAGGGAAAGGGTGGAATCGGAACGTTTCAAGCGCGAAATGGAACTTGCGCAGGAAGTGCAAAATATGCTGATACCATTGCGTTTGCATAAGGAAACCACGGTTGAGATCGGTGCTAAATATTTCCCCCATCAAAACATCGGCGGCGACTATTTTGATTTTATCCGCGTAAGTCCCGAGGAATTTTTGTGGTGCGTAGCCGATGTATCGGGCAAAGGAATTTCAGCCGCTTTACTGATGGCCAATTTCCAGGCCAGCTTGCGCGCATGGGCCGCTGTGGAAGACGACCTGACCAATATTGTCGACAAGCTTAATCAAATTGTGGTTAAGAACACTAAGGGCGAACGTTTTATCACGCTTTTTGTAGCTAAATACAACGAACGGACCCGCAAGCTGAATTTTATAAATGCCGGTCATAACCCATCTATATTATACAGCGATGGTGAGGCGGTTCCTTTAAAATTGGGCACCACCATGATAGGCGCCTTCGATGAGTTGCCTTTCATTAACCAGGGGGAAGTGGATATAGAACCCGGCAGCATGATTTTAAATTATACCGACGGGCTGATGGACTATGACGTACCAGTGCATAGGGTTTGGAACGAAGATAAACTGCTCGATTTCGTGATCGATAACGGCGACCTCTCGCCCGATAAATTCAATCAAACCCTGCTCGATCATTTGAACCTAATTATCAAAGGCAAGCCCATTGATGATATTACTTTGCTTACGCTTAGGATTTTTTAAAATAACGGACCCGCAGTTAGTAATTTCGCATCGTAGCGCTGGATAAAAGAACGTTTTTGTTTTGCAAGCATGTAAGTAATATACTTATATTAGCATCTACAGTCCAGGGCTTCGCCTTTCATTGCAAACAACATACTAAACCCTAATCCTATGCATATTTGCGTTATCTCAACCTACTTTCCAACGCATTGCGGTATCGCCAGCTATACCCATTACCTTACGGGCGCCTTAAAGTCGTCGGACGACTCATTAAAGTTGACGTTGCTTACAGCAAGATCAGGTCAGGAAAAATATTCGTTGCCATTTGATATTTTTCCCGCATTTGACCGCGATGAGGATTATCCCCCTCAGCTGACCATACTAATTAAAAAACTTAACCCGGATATTGTACATATCCAGCACGAATATGGAATTTTCGGCTACGATGATCGCTTTCTGATTCTTTTGGAGCAGCTTCGCTTATCGGGAATTCGTACGGTTGTAACCATGCACACTGTTCATACCAAACTGAGTTTTGTTACAGGGTGCACCTATTGGCAGGAGCGCCGGTTATTAAAGAAAGTGGATATTGAAAGATATCAGAGAATGGTCGGCCAGCTTGCCGATACGATTATCGTACATCAGGAAAGAACTATCAGGCAAGTACTGCTCCGGCAGGGTATCCCGGGCAAAAAGGTAATTACTGTTCCTCATGGAACACGCATTGAAAGGCCCATCGGCCAAAACGCCGCAAAGCTGGCGTTGAATATCGCCACAAACGAACGGTTGGTGATGGCCTTTGGCTACCTGGAGCCTTCAAAAAACCTGTTGCTTCTGATAAAAGCATTTGAAAGAGTAAGATCGCAAATCCCAGGAACCAGGCTTTGGCTATGCGGCTATGTGCGGTTTGCTAACCCGGAATCGATCGCCTATAAAAAACGATGCAAAAAGTTTATTGAAAACCATGGTCTGACCGACGCTATAACATTTACCGATGCAGCAATACCGGAAGACAAAGTGCCGGAGGTTTTAAGTGCTGCAGATGTAGTATCATTTGTTTACAACGAAGACACGCATTCATCGAGTGGGGCATTACATATAGCACTAGGTTTGGGAAAGGCGGTTATGGCATCTCGAATTCCAAAATTTGAAGAACTATCAGACGTATCGGACGAATTGTTGGTTAATCCGCAATCGGTAAGAGAATTAACCGCTTTATTAAAGCGCCTAATAGTTGACGGCGATTTTAGAAAATATGCTGAAGCTAAGGCAAAAACATTTGCAGAAAAAACGTCATGGGCTGTAACGGCAAAAAAACATTGTTTAATTTACAACAAATTGGTTCCGTTGAAAAATCCCGGGATACGCTATTTAAAAACGGTTAATCAGTAAAATAGGTAGGCATCTGGCCATACATTGCCATGTTACATCGCACAAAAGTCTTTATTAGTTATAGCCAAAAGGATACGCGTTTCCTCGAAGAACTGCAAACGGTTCTCAGGCCCCTCGAAAGGGAGGGACGGGTAGAATATTGGGCTGACCGCAAAATTAAGCCCGGGAAAAAATGGCGTGAAGAGATAGAAACGGCACTCAATACCGCAAAAATTGCTGTTTTGCTGGTAAGCCCAAATTTCCACGCATCAGATTTTGTTAGTACTATCGAGCTGCCTGTTTTTTTTGAAGCTGAAAGGCAAGGTGAACTTACAATTTTGCCTATTGCTATAAGTCATTGTGCAGATGATGATCCTGTTATTTCGGTATTTCAAACGGTTAATGAGCCCAAACAGCCTATGAAGACGTTGGATCCTGCAGAAAGGGACAAGGTTTGGTTGCATCTTGTAAAGTGTATCAAAACTGCTTTGGACGAACCTTTGCGCAATCAGAGTTCTTTGGTTTATGAAGAATTTTCCAGCCCCCAGGTTAAACCGGATATGGTGCCCCCGGTAGGCGTTTTCATCAACCGGGAGGAACATATTTCAGAGGTGGGAAACTTCCTTAAGCAGGATTTAAAAAAGTTGGCTGTTATCCAGGGTTTACCGGGTATTGGTAAAACCACATTGGGGGCCAGACTCGCCAGGGAAAATGAAAAAGAGTTTGCAGGTGTTTTCTGGATAAACTGCAAAAGCGAGGAAGCGTTTGCCGATGTTTTTTTTTCAAAGATCGATCAATTTTTCAGAAGCACGCACGAGACCGGGTTCAGTACCATCTGGAAAGACCCCGTAGTTTCATTGGAAGTCAAGATCAATGTACTGATCGCTATCCTGAGCAGGAACCGTTTCCTTTTCGTTTTGGACAAATTTCATGAATGGCTTTCTGACGACCTTGAAATAAGCAATGAAGATATCAGGCAAGTCGTAGCAGGCTTGCTTTGCAGCGATCATCAAAGCAAGATCATCGTGCTCAGTGACAAACGCGTCCCGCTGGACCCCCAGGTTTTTCGTATGCCGGCGGGGACTAAGCTGGAACGTACGGTAAAGGGGTTTGAGAAGCAATATGCCATTGATTTTCTAAAGGAAATCGGCGTCGTTATCGAGGATGACGAGCTGGCAACACAGATCATAGCCGACTGCGACGGAAGCCCCCAGATGCTGATGATCTGTGCGTTCGTGGTAAATGATCTTTATACCGGCCCGCAAGAACTACTACGATCCGAAGACTTCAAATTGCGATCCAGTGCGGTGCTCAAAGCAGCTATCGACTCGCTTAACCCCGGCATCCGTGGCGCTTTAGAACAGCTGAGTATCCTTAGGATACCTTTGAACAGGGAACAACTTGCTGAATTTGGGTTTGTGTTCCAGCGCGATATCAAGCCCCTGCTCGATAAGTTTTTACTATTTGAGAACGTATCGTTACACGCTTTTGAGGTATCCGGGCTTGTCCGGGTTCACCTGAAAAATACCTTACCCGAAAACCGGTTGGACGAATTGCATAGCAATGCTGCAAAATTTTATGAAAGAGTCAGAAGATAACTTGTCCCCGCGAACTTTTGAAGATCTGCAGTATGCGCTGGAGGAAGGCTACCATAAATTTGAATGTGGCGATACAGAATCGGGCGCAGATATAGTTTTATGGGCAGTAAAGTTTCTGATAGATTGGGGGTATATCGAATTGGCAGTATCCAATATTCAGGACGTACAAAGCCGCTCACCAAAGCCGGAAATTGCGGCGCAATGTTCCTGGTATAACGGCGTGATTGCTGATTTACAAAGTAGCCGCGCCGGGTCGATCGACTATTTCAATAAGGCGCTGGAGCTTTACCGGTCGACAGGCGATTATCAGGCCGAGGCTGTTTGTTTGGCAAGGCTTGGCAGGCTATCAAATTCTATCAACGATTTTGCAAAAGCAAATGAATTTTTTAATAACTGTATTGAATTATGTAAGCAGCGCGGCGTAACGGGAGGTTGGGCGTCATCGCTGCTCGGCATGGGTTGGAACGTGAACGAAAGCACCGGAGAATTCGAACGATCAATCGCTTTGTACGAGCAGAGTATATTGAAGGCTGGGGAATCAAAAGATCTTAAAACGTTGTGCGCCGCGAAACGGCAAATGGGTTTTTTGCTCTGGACCAGGAAAAATCGAAAAGAAGAGACGCTAAAACTTTATGATGATGCGCGGCGGATATGCGAAGAACATCGGCTGGTGAAGGAAATGGGTGCTATTCACGCGGATCTTAGTTATTTATATGCTGAAAACATGGAGTTTGAAAAAGCAAAGGAAAATTGCAGCAAATGTGTAGAGATTTACACCGGTCTTGGGAATAATTATGGGCTGACAAACGCTTACGCAAACCTCGGCAAAATATACGAATCCCAGAACGACCCTGAATCAGCCATTCATTGGCTGAATAAAAGCCACGAGTTGAGCGTTATAGTTAATAATCCTGGCGGACAGGCATGGGCGCTCTATCAACTGGGACGGATATTTCATAAGCAGGGAAAAACTACCGATGCCCTGGATGCTTTATCAAAAGCCATTAAGTTAAGCGAGGAAAAACAACTGAAAGAAACGTTACTCTTTGCACAGAAGAAGCTTGCCGAAATAAAACGTTCAAAATAGCGTAGTACACACACAGGAATATTTTTCAACAACTGTTACTGTTCAGCCGCCAAATGCTGATTTTTGCATGATGTTATTATCGCAGTATCAGCACGGATTATTGGAGGCGGGATGTGATGAGGCCGGGCGTGGGTGCCTGGCGGGCCCGGTGTTTGCCGCAGCAGTGATCCTTCCACTTAAATTCAAACATAAACTGCTCAATGATTCTAAGCAATTGTCTGAGGGTGTACGCTATAAATTGCGCAAGGAGATAGAAAAAAAGGCAATTGCCTGGGCGGTGGCTTCTGTATCTAATGAAGAGATCGACAAGATCAATATCCTCAACGCATCCTTCCTGGCTATGCACAGGGCGATAGACCAGCTTTCCATGTGCCCGGAGTTTTTAATTATAGATGGCAACCGTTTCAATAAATATAAAGACACCCCGCATCATTGTATCGTTGAAGGCGACGCCAAATACCTCAGTATCGCGGCTGCATCTGTTTTAGCTAAAACTTACCGCGACGATTACATGAAGCAAATAGCCTCAGAGCACCCGGAATACGACTGGCACAGCAACAAGGGTTATCCTACCACCAAGCATCGCAAAACCATATTGGAGATAGGTTTTACACCCTATCACCGCATGACTTTCCAGGTAACCGACCCACAATTAAGTATTTTCTAAAGATGTTTTGATTAGGGGGTTGCGGTTCTTTACTTTTGCTAAAACCCGCAAACCAGTTTTGAAGATCCTGATATTAACACATCGCGTCCCGTTCCCTCAAAATGGGGGCTACCCCATTGTAGTTTGCAATACCATAAGGGGCCTGGTGAATTCGGGCCATGATGTGTCGCTGGTTTCTTTAAATGCGAAAAAGCAGCATCACCATGAAGAAGAAAAACCCGACGAGCTGTTAAGCCGGATCAAATTCCGCCCCTATGATATTGATACCAGCATGTCGCTTTTCGAAGGCTTTCTCACCACGTTTAGCAAGAATGCCTATAATGTCGAGCGCTATTATGATGCAAACTTTGAGAAGGCGCTCATCGGTGAGGTAAGGAACAACGCTTATGATATTATCCAGTTCGAGGGGCTGTTTGTAGCCCTCTACGCCGATGCTGTTCGCCGGAACTGCAAAACCAAATTGGTTTACCGCGCGCATAATATGGAGTACCAGATATGGGAGCGCCTGGCCCAGCAGAAAAACGATCCTTTTAAAAAATTCTACCTAAGCCTAATGTCGCGCCGTATAAAAAAATACGAGATCCAACAGGTCAATAAGTTTGATGCAGTAGCCGTGTTCACTGCCCAGGACCAGGGTACCATGCTGCTTTATGGTGCAAAAATGCCCGTAGAGATCGTTCCTGTGGGTGTTGAGTTAAGTCACTATCAGCCCGACCCGGGAAAAACCGAATTTCCCAGCCTGTTTTTCCTCGGCTCGCTCGACTGGACGCCCAACCGCGAGGGAATAGAGTGGTTTTTGCATGCCTTTCGCAACGAATTGGAGCATGACGAACTGCCGGTGAAATTTTACGTTGCAGGCAATAATATTCCCGAAGAGTTCGATGAGTATGAAGTGATGGGTAAGATATTTATCCAGGGCGAAGTGGACGACGCGCTTGAGTTTGTGAACAGTAAAGCTATCATGATCGTACCCTTACTATCGGGGGGTGGGATGCGGGTAAAGATCGTTGAAGGCATGGCGATGGAAAAATGTATTATATCCACATCGCTGGGCGCGGAGGGGATCAATTATAAAAATGGCGTAAACATCCTGATCGCGAATACCCGCGAGGAATTTTTAAGGGCGATCCAGCGCTGCATTGCTGATGAGGATTATTGCAGGGCCGTGGGCGTAAACGCCCGCAGGCTGATCGAGGAGCAGCATGATGTTAACAAGGTGACGATTAAGCTGGTTGATTTGTACCGGGAGTTGCTGTAGTTGGTTGTAAGGGTTGAAAATGTTGTATTAGTTGTAGTGGTTAGTTAATAATTAACTTCTACAACCTTTTTAACTTCTACAACCATTACAACCAATCAAATAATTACTTTTGCCACAACTGAACTTGATATGAAGAATACAGCTTTATCCCATAAACACATTGAACTGGGCGCAAAAATGGTGCCCTTTGCAGGCTATAATATGCCCGTGCAATACACTGGCATCAACGCTGAACACGAGACCGTGCGTAAAGCCGTGGGCGTTTTTGATGTAAGCCACATGGGCGAATTTATTTTAAAAGGAGATAAGGCGCTCGGCCTGATACAGCGCGTTACCAGTAATGACGCTTCTAAATTGTATGATGGCAAGGTGCAATACTCCTGCCTGCCGAATGAAGACGGAGGTATTGTAGACGACCTGCTGGTTTACCGTATCGACGAAAAAACCTACATGCTGGTAGTCAATGCGTCGAACATTGAAAAAGACTGGAACTGGATATCCAAATACAACACTGAAGGCGTGGAAATGAAGGATATTTCGAACCGCACTTCGTTATTGGCCGTTCAGGGTCCGAAAGCGGCTGACGCGTTGCAAAGCCTGACGGATATCGACCTCGGTACGATGGAATACTACACTTTTAACAAGGGCAAATTTGCCGGGGTGGATAATGTGCTGGTTTCGGCGACAGGATACACCGGTGCAGGCGGATTCGAAATTTATGTGGATAATAAGGATGCCGAACACATCTGGAACGCGGTTTTCAAAGCGGGCGAACCTTATGGTATTAAGCCAATTGGGCTGGGTGCCCGCGATACCTTGCGTTTAGAAATGGGTTTTTGTTTATACGGCAATGATATTGACGATACCACTTCACCATTGGAAGCAGGCCTGGGCTGGGTAACCAAATTCAGCAAGGAGTTCACCAACTCGGCAGCTTTGCAGCAGAAAAAACAGGAGGGCGTAAAACGCAAACTGGTTGGCTTTGAAATGATAGAACGCGGTATTCCCCGGCATGATTACGAGATCATCGATGCGGATGGAAACAATATCGGTAGGGTAACTTCAGGTACGCAATCGCCTTCGCTGCAAAAAGCGATAGGTATGGGATATGTGAAAAATGAATTCGCCAAAGAGGGTACTGAAATATTTATCAATATACGCGACAATAAAGTAAAGGCACAGATCGTAAAGCCGCCGTTTTATAAATAGTCATCAGGGATTGGGCATTAGTCATTTACTGATCCCCAGTACCCAATGACCAGTGACCAATGCCAAATGACCAGTGACCAATGCCAAATGAACTCCACGTTTGCCTGACCCCCGCCTTAATTCCGCTTTACCAGGTTGAGGATTACATAGTTGTCATTATTGATATTTTCCGTGCTACTTCGTCTATCTGCTATGGCATTGAGAACGGCGCTGAAGCGATAATTCCCGTTGCTGAAGTTGAGGAATGTGCCGCTTACCGCGAGAAAGGATTAAGTTATCTTTTGGCAGCCGAACGCAACGGCGAAGTTGTTGCGGGTTTCGATTTTGGTAATTCACCGTTTTCTTATACCAAAGAAATAGTATCTGGGAAAACGGTGGTGCTTACCACAACCAACGGAACGCATGCACTGCATTTATCGCGGGGCGCAAAAAAAATAGTTATCGGCTCTTTTCTGAACCTGACCGCCCTAAGCGACTGGCTAAGAATTCAAAATGATAATATTCTGCTCGTTTGCGCCGGATGGAAGAACCAGTTTAACCTGGAGGATACGGTTTTTGCCGGGGCGGTCATTGAACAACTAAAGGGCCGCCAGTTTATTCTTGATGATCCCGCCATTGCCGCAAACGACCTTTACCAAATAGCTAAAGATGACCTGGCCGGCTACCTTGCCAAAACCTCACACAGCGAACGCCTTAAAAAATTGGGTATTGAAAAGGATATTGCCTTTTGTCTCAATGTGGATATTACCACCGCTATCCCTGTTTTGCAGGGCGAAAAGCTAGTCAGGATGCCGGCTTAGCTATTGCATTCTTCCTGTTCAGGCGCCATTTCCGAAATAACATGGCGGCGACTACTGCCAATATGGCTATAGGCCAAACTGAAATCAACCCAAAGAACATGTTTTGTAGAATATGCCATCCATCCCTGAATGCCAATACTATCCGGTGACCTGCATTATTTCGTGTTTCGCGCGGAAACGGTGATGAATAAAATGTCATATCCAATGTACTGTAAGCGATCTGCCTGCTCAGAAAGTTAAGCTCTCCCTGCTCCGATTCAATCGCCGTACGGGTTTCAGTTACCTTATCTTCAATATCAAGCACATCTTTCATGCGTGAGGCCCTTTTGAGCAACCCGAGATAGGTCGCTTCCAGTGCTTTCTGGTTGCCTAAACGCGTTTTCATATCGATGTAGCGCGTGGTAACATCGGATATACTGATATGCCTGGAGTCGATATTTATTGCATGGGATGATAAAGAATCCAGGAAGAGGTCAAAATTTCTGGCAGGTATCCGGGCTTTTATTTGGTATTCTTTCCTGTCCGAGTCGCTGCTCAATGTTTCGTTATCTTCATCGGCATAGCCGCCAAGTTTAGTAAGGCTATGCAGCAAAGCCTTCCGGGTAACATTTACATCTTTTGTTTCAAAGGTAATATCGCCCTCTTTTATAATTTTTTTAGAGGTATCCATAGCAGCGGGCCGTGATGCAACCGGGGCGGCGAAATCATAAAGCGTATCTGCCATGGCGGTTGAATCACCATTGCCGGCGCCAATTTTAATGTCTTTTTCCTCGGGTGGTGGAATCGCTGCATCCATTTTGGCAGCAGACGGCGCGAATTGAACACTCACCACTTTTGGTGTATCAGTTTGGTGTTTGCAGGCTGCAAAGGACGTGAGCAGCACCGCGCAGATAAGGTACTTTTTCATAATAAGGTCGTTTAGTTTTATTGATAAAACGATAAATACCTTATTAAATTGTGCATACTGTTAATATTATGAAATTAAATTTTGTTTATTTGATTAATATGGAATATAATTCCTACTTCAATTTCTCATTATTCTTATGCCGCTCGGCATCGCGGATGCTTTTCTTTTGCAGGTTTTTTTCCAGTGCCTCGGTTAGGTCAACCCCGGTTTGATTGGCCAGGCAGATCAGCACAAACAGCACATCGGCCATTTCATCGGCCAGGTTCACTTCCTGATCCGATTTTTTGAACGATTGCTCACCATATTGCCGCGCCATAATGCGGGCCACTTCGCCAACTTCTTCCATCAGGATGGCGGTGTTGGTCAGCTCATTAAAATAGCGGATGCCGGTCGTTTTTATCCAATCATCTACTAATTTCTGTGCAGCGCTTATTTCCATATATTTAGTGATTATCCTTATCCTTCGTATCCATAATGATCGTTACCGGCCCGTCGTTCAGCAGGCTGATCTTCATATCCGCGCCAAATATGCCTGTCGCTATTTTTTTGCCCGTTAATTCTTCCAGCGTTTTTATCATTTGCTCATATATAGGTATGGCTTTGTCCGGTTTTGCGGCGCGTATAAATCCAGGGCGATTACCTTTCTTGGTTTGGGCGAACAGCGTGAATTGCGAGATGAGCAAAATATCACCATCAACATCTGCCAGCGCCTTATTCATCAGCCCGTTCTCGTCGCCGAACACGCGCATCGAAGCGATCTTTTGTGCCAGCCATTGCAAGTCGTCCATGGTATCCGCGTCCTCAATGCCAAGCAGCACCAAAAAGCCAATGCCGATCTTGCCGGTTATTTTTCCATCAACCGTACAGTTTGCCTGGGTTACCCTTTGTAATACCGCACGCATGTTATTCTGTTAAAAAAACAAGAATAGATATTTTCCCTTAATATCATCGAAAATATTGTTTTAACGGATTTGCATTTTAAAGTTTATCGAACCAAAACTTTCAGTAAATCTGCCTGTTACAATTATCGAGCTGGCCATTCTCCTGGCTGATCCCCTGCTGCCATTTAAAACTTCATCTTATGAAATCAAAAATTTACTTTCTTGCCATCGCCATCGGAATCATAGCGATCAGCTCCTGCAAAAAACTTGAACCGCTGAATGCCAATAACAAACCGGTAGTTCCGCACAGTACTCCTGACACCGACGTGTATGCCGCCGGGTATGTTTACGCTTCTAACAATACCTGGACGGTTCCGACGTACTGGAAAAATGGCGTTATTCACAAATTAGCGGATAGCGCGAACGGCGCTGCTGCCGAAAGCGTCGCGCTTCACGATACCGATGTTTTGATAGCGGTTACGACAGAACACCTGGACAATAGCGCCTTCACGGCCTTTTGTTACTTAAATGGACGTAAGATCGAGCTGGCCGATAAGGCATTTGTCGGAGGGAACCATTGTGCCACGTTCAGTACCTGCGGCTGCGATTTTTATGTATGCGGGGCAATAATGGTAAATGGTACGTATAAAGCGTGCTATTGGAAAAATGGGGGGCCGGCGCATTTGCTTCCGAACACACTGCACCAAAGCATTGCAAATGCTATTACTGTGCACGGCGGCAATGTTTATGTAGCGGGTTCAGCACTTACTTCGGTCAAAAACCAATATGCCATTTATTGGGAAAATGATACTTCGTATAACTTAACAGATACCTTGCTAAGGGACGCACAAGCCCTGGATGTTGCGCTCGTTGGAAACGATGTTTACGTTGCCGGTTATGTCATAGCTTCGGATCTTAACTCAAATGTTCCGACTTATTGGATCAATGGGGTGCCACATACCCTTAGTAAACCGGGAGGTATCGAGTCCATGGCTGCCAGCGGAAGTAATTTTTATTTTGGCGGCGGTGCCGACGACTCTGGGTTTGCAAATTATTGGGTAAACGGTACGTCTTATAATTTGACTGTGCCGGTTGGCGACGTTCAACCCCATTCATTGGGCGTAGGCGTATTAGGTACCGATGTTTACGTGGCCGGCGCGTTCGATAACCCTGCGGACAAGCTGATTCCTAACTATTGGAAAAATGGGAGCTTTGTACCGCTTCCGACTCCAAACCAGGGGCTTGCGAAAAGTATCGCGGCTGTCGCGCATTAACTACGCGCGGGTATCATTCCCATGATAGATGCTCAGGTAACTCTCATAGCGGGATAGTTCTATTTCGCCGTCTTCAACGGCCTTGATCACTGCGCAGCCGGGTTCGTTGATGTGGCGGCAGCTATTGTATTTGCATTGGTTCAGCCGGGCGCGCATTTCGGGGAAGAAATGGCTCAGTTCCTGCTTTTCGATATCGATGACACCCAATTCGCGAATACCAGGAGTATCGATAATGTACCCGCCCTGCGGCAGTTCGAACATTTCGGCAAAAGTGGTGGTATGAACGCCTTTATCGTGCCACTCGGATATTTCCATTGTACGCAGCTTCAGATCGGGCAGCAGGGCGTTGATCAAACTTGATTTGCCGACCCCGGAATGGCCCGAGAATAAGGTCACCTTATCTTGCAATAACGCAGCTACCTGTTCAATTCCGGTCCCTTCCAACGCTGAAACATCATAACAGGGATAACCGATCTTTTCATAAATAGCTTTATATCCGGCTAATATTTCCAGGCCCTCGTCGCTGAAAAGGTCGAGTTTATTGAAAACCAGCGAGGCTGGTATATCATAAGCTTCGGCAGTTACTAAAAAACGGTCGATAAAGCCCAGCGAGGTACGCGGCGAGGCTAAGGTAACCACCAAAAATGCCTGGTCGAGATTTGCAGCGATGATCTGCGCCTGCCTCGAAAGGTTGATGGATTTGCGGATTATATAATTTTTACGCGGATGGAGGTCAGTGATCACACCCGTTCCCAACTCGGGTTCCATCTCAAAATCAACATGGTCGCCTACCGCGATCGGGTTAGTGGTAGTGATACCTTTGGTACGGAATTTACCCTTGATACGGCAATCAACACGCTGTCCGCCTGGTGTTTTCACCTGGTACCAGCTTCCGGTTGATTTGATAACGAGTCCTTCCATCAGAAGGCCAAAAGTAATTAAATCAGCAGGATTAATTTGTCATGGCTTTATTTAGGGACGCGATACATTCCAATATTGCCGTATTCATGCGTGTAAGGTATTCCCTGATCTGCCCCCTGCTGACATTCCACGAGGTGGCCAGGCCCAGATGTTTCTTTTTTCCAACGCGCACCAGGTAATCCGGGCTGTTTTGATAACCTACCGCATTAAGAAAACCGTTTTGCGGCCTGAAATAAATATCAGAAATGTGATAACTATATCGGTTATCCTTGCAGGTAACACGGATAGTAATTTGGCAATAAAACGGAATATTGATCATGCCCGGCCTTACCTTGTATTCAAGCAGCCCCTGGCTGAATATACTGCTCGTATCCTGGCTATCGGGCGGGGTGGCAGGACGAAGATATTTGAAATATCCCTTTAACCAGGCTTTTGAAATGGTGTCGAGCGTCACGCGACTTTTATTCATAACGGCTACGCTCCCACTGTATGCAACCTTATCGCCCTCCATAGGGATCTTGTAGACGATCGAATCCTTCTGCGCGAAAATCACGTTGGACGCCAATAAAAAAGCGGCAAGAAGGATGAGTTTAGGATATTTTATAAGCATATTTCAATAATAGCTTGCAAATTAAAAAAATATCTACTTACTTTACAGGCATTACAGAAATGATAACTAACAGCACCACAACTACAACCACAACAACCACGGGGAATATCTCCGGAGGAAGATGATTGTATGGTGTAAACTATAAAGAAACCAGCATAACGCCTTCCTCCAGAAAGAGGAAGGCGTTTTTTATTTGATACAAGATGAAAATTTTAAAATTCGGAGGCACGTCGGTAGGGTCGGCGCAAAGTATCGACACTGTTATCGATATCCTGAAAAAAGAATATGATGCAGGCGAAAAGCCGGTGACTATTCTGTCGGCCATGAGCGGCGTAACCAACCTGTTATTGTCCATGGCCGGGAAGGCCTCACGCGGCGAAGATTTTACACAGGCTTTAGCCGAATTGGAAACACGGCATTTTGATATGGTGCGCACATTGCTCAGCGTTCAACATCAAAACCCCGCGTTCACACGGCTGAAGATCAACTTCAACCAGCTGGAAGAATTATTGCAGGGCGTGCAAACGCTGCGCGAGTTGACGCCCAAAACCCGCGATTTGATCTTGAGCTATGGCGAGCGTTGTTCTACGCTAATGATCAGTAAAATGGCGGCGCAGTATTTCCCGGACGCTTTGTTTGTGGATGCTTCAGAACTGATCAAAACCGACAGTGAGTTCGGTAATGCCAGGGTGAATACGGAACTGACCGAATTGCTTATCAAGGGATTTTATGAAGAGAATAAGGATAAAATGCTGTTCGTTACCGGTTTCATCGCGTCCAACGAGGCCGGGCAGATCACTACGCTTGGCCGTGGCGGCAGCGATTATACCGCGGCTGTTTTTGGCGCGGCACTGAACGCCTCCGAAATACAAATATGGACCGACGTGAACGGTATGATGACCGCCGACCCGCGCATGGTGAAAAAGGCATTCTCGTTACCCGAACTGACTTATACCGAAGCGATGGAACTATCCTATTTCGGCGCTAAGGTGATCTATCCACCGACCATGATACCAGCATTTATCAAAAGAATACCCATTGTTATCAAGAATACATTTGATGTGGATTTTGTGGGTACGGTTATCCAGCATCATTGCAAACAGTCAGTATTGCCGATAAAAGGTATTTCGTCCATCAATGATATCAGCATTATTAATGTTGAAGGCAGCGGCATGGTGGGTAAGTCGGGATTTAGCGGAAGATTGTTTTCACTTTTAGCGCGCGAGCAGATCAATATTATATTGATCACACAGTCGTCATCCGAACACAGTATTACTTTTGCTATAGATCCAAACCACTCGGCAAAAGCCCAAAAAGTTATTGAGCAGGAATTTGAACTGGAACTATTAGCAGGAAAACTTGATCAGCCCGAAATTGAACAGCACCTGGCTATTTTGGCGATCGTTGGCGAAAACATGAAACAAACACCGGGTATATCAGGCAAACTGTTTCATGCTTTAGGCCGAAACGGCATTAATGTAAGGGCGATCGCGCAAGGTTCATCCGAGTATAACATTTCAGTTATTATCTCAAAGCACGATCTCGCCAAAGCCTTGAACGCCGTCCACGATGCCTTCTTTATTCAGCTCAATAAAACGCTGCATGCGTTCTGTTTGGGAACAGGAAATATTGGCACTACCCTGTTTGACCAGTTGAGCCGGCATAGCGAGCATTTGCAGGTGAACAACGGCATACAGGTCAAGATCGCAGGCATAAGCAATACGCGGAAAATGTTGTTCGATGCCGATGGCGTTTCCCTGGATCAATGGCAGGACGAATTACAAGCTTCGGACGAAAAGGCCGATCTGGCAACATTTATCGAACGCATGAAAGAAATGAACTTGCCCAATTGCGTGTTCATCGATAATACAGCAAGCCCGCAACCGGTGGAGTTTTACGAGGATATTTTTAAATCGAATATATCGGTGGTTACCTGCAATAAGATCGGGAATTCGGCATCTTTCAGCCAGTATAAAATTTTCCGCGATTCAGCCAGGCAGCACGGCGTCGACTTCTTTTATGAAACGAACGTTGGCGCCGGTTTGCCCATCATCCGCACTTTGAAGGACCTGATGAGCAGCGGCGACCGGGTTAAGAAGATCGAGGCGATACTTTCGGGCACCATTTCGTTTATCTTCAATAATTTCAAGGGCAATGTGAGTTTTCACGACATTGTAAAACTGGCACAGGAAAAGGGCTATACTGAACCCGACCCGCGTGATGACCTGAAAGGTACCGACTTTATGCGCAAAATGCTGATACTGGCCCGTGATGCCGGTTACCCGATGGAAGCGTCGGATATTCAAATTGAGAGTATATTACCAAAAAGCTGCCTCGAGGCCGGAACTGTAGAAGATTTCTATAAGGCGCTGAAGGAGGAAGACTCTTATTTCAACACCATGCGGCAGCGCGCCGAAGACGAAGGCAAATCGCTGCGCTACATCGGCAAACTGGAAGACGGCAGGGCAGCGATCACGCTGCAATTGGTGGATGATAGTCACCCGTTCTTTATCATGTCGGGCAGCGATAACATTATTTCGTTCACAACGGATAGATATAAAGACCGGCCATTGGTGGTAAAAGGCCCGGGCGCGGGTGCCGAAGTGACGGCCGCGGGGGTGTTCGCTGACTTAATAAACGTGGGGGCGAACTGATATGAAGGATTCTATTAAAGTGTTCGCCCCAGCGACGGTCGCCAACGTGGTATGTGGCTTTGATGTGCTTGGTTTCGCTGTGAATGAGCCAGGAGATGAAGTGATCATGCGCAGAAAGGATAAATCCGGCCTTACCATCAGTAAAATAACCGGGGATAACGGCCGTTTGCCGCTCGATCCGAAGAAAAATACAGTGAGTGTTAGCGTCGAGCATTATTTAAAGTCGATCAACAGAACTGATATCGGCCTGGATATCGAACTGCATAAAAAGATGCCAATAGGCAGCGGGTTGGGTTCAAGTTCGGCAAGTACCGTGGCGGGCTTGTTTGCTGCTAAAACAATTTTGGGCGATGAGACCGATGCGGCAAAACTGTTGCCCTTTGCTATGAAGGGCGAAGAAATGGCTTGCGGGCATGGGCACGCGGATAACGTGGCGCCTGCGCTGCTCGGCGGTTTTGTACTGATACGCAGTTATGAACCGCTTGACGTTGTGAAGCTGCCACACCCGAAAGAATTGTATTGTGCTATCATATTTCCAGATGTCGACGTCCCCACCCGCGAGGCGCGGCAGATCATCCGCAATAAGATACTAATGAAGGATGCGGTGACACAGTGGGGCAATATAGCCGGGTTGGTAAGTGGCCTGTTCATGAACGATATAGATTTAGTGGGAAGAAGCATGAAGGATATTTTGGTTGAACCTGTGCGCTCCATGCTGATACCCGATTTTTATAAAATGCGGGATATGGCTATGAATTTGGGCGCAGTGAGTTTTGGTATATCGGGTTCGGGTCCTTCGGTATTTTCGTTTACCCGCGACGAGGAAACAGCCCGGCAGATCACACAAAAACTACAAAAACATTTGGCGGGGATCAATATCGATTCAAGTACTTATGTATCGACAATCAATGATGCAGGACCGAAAATATTATAAATCCTAAACGCTAAAATTTAAATCCTAAACACTGATTGAGAAATTTTAGAATTTAGGGTTTAGATTTTAGAAATTCAATCAGAATGAAATTCTATAGTACCAATAACGTCAACCACCAGGTTTCCTTCAAAGAAGCCGTATTTAACAGCATGCCGCAGGATAGGGGCCTGTATATGCCGATGTCGATCCCGCGACTGGATGATAAGTTTTTAAATAACCTGGATAGCTATACGCTACCTGAGATCGCATTCCATGTAGCCAAAAATCTTTTAGGTGACGATATTCCGGACAAAGATTTGCAAAGTATCATCCACGACGCGATCAATTTTTATGCGCCGGTAATTGGGCTGGAAGAGAGCGTATATGTCCTGGAGCTTTTCCACGGACCTTCACTGGCGTTTAAGGACTTCGGTGCGCGGTTCATGAGCCGGGTAATGAGCTATTTTTTGCAGGAGGGCGAAAAAATGCTCGATGTTTTGGTAGCCACCTCCGGCGATACCGGCGGCGCAGTTGCGCTCGGATTTTTGGGCGTTCCGAATACGCGGGTTACCATTTTATACCCAAAGGGAAAGGTAAGCGGCATACAGGAGTTGCAGCTAACTACTAATGGACAAAACATCCGTTCGGTTGAGATCGACGGTACATTCGATGATTGCCAGGCAATGGTGAAGAAGGCGTTCACCGATCCGGAATTGAATAAGGAATTCAGGCTAACTTCGGCCAATTCCATCAATATAGCCCGGCTCATCCCGCAAACCTTTTACTACTTTAATGCCTGTGCGCAATTGCTGAAAGAAGGGAAAGACAGGGTGGTGTTTTCGGTGCCGAGCGGCAATTTCGGTAACCTCGGCGCGGGCATTTTGGCCTGGAAAATGGGCCTGCCGGTTGAACATTTCATCGCCGCTACCAACGCGAATGATACCGTACCCGAATTTTTGAAAAGTGGGGTATATTATCCCAAACCTTCGGTACAAACCATAGCGAACGCGATGGACGTGGGCGACCCGAGCAACTGGGTACGCATACAGGATATGTTTAAAACCGATCCGCAGCAATTGAAAGAGCTGGTGAGCGGTTTTAGTTATACCGATGAAGAAGATGTGGAAGCTATTGAAAAGATTTACAGCAACTACCATTACATCGCCTGCCCCCATACCGCTATTGCCTGGCAGGCGTTAAAAGACTGGCAGCAGGACCAGCCTACCGGCCGCGTTTCGGGCGTATTTCTCTCAACGGCGCACCCCTGCAAATTTCCGGATGTTTTACCCAAACATATTTCCCGCCAAATCGTAATACCCGAGCAGGTAAAAACGTTAGAGGGCAAAAACAAACATGCGGCAGCTTTAGGAACGGATTTTGAATCGTTTAAAACCTACCTGCTTGATAATAAATAGCGGGTTTTTCGGTTTAATGTAAACTAATACAATTTTTACACAATATCAGTTGCTTTAAGTATTCTATTTCAAAATGTTATAGTATTTTTAGCTTCTGTTTCAATTGCTATGAAAGAGGTTGCTGTGAAGAAAAGAAATTATAAAAAATGGGGCCTGTTTGCGGGCATATTGGTGCTTGCTGTAGGCGCTTTCGGGTTTAATGACGACCTGTTCCAGATATCTAAAAATTTAGACGTTTTTGCTTCGGCTTACAAAGAGGTCAACATCAATTATGTGGACGACATCAACTCCGCAAAAATGATCAAGACAGGCCTGGACGCTATGCTCGACGGGCTCGATCCGTATACCGAGTTCGTACCGGAATCAGAGATAGAAGACTATAAACTGCATTATGTAAGCACCCAATACGGCGGCATTGGCGCCGGTATATTTGCGAGGGATAATAAGGTCCTGATCTCCGACGTTTTTGAGGGTTTTCCTGCTCAAAAAGCCGATATCAGGGCGGGTGACCAATTGATGAAGATCAATGATATCGACCTAGCGGGAAAAACGAACGACCAGGTGAGCGCACTTTTGAAAGGTGCAAAGGGTGCGGCTATTAAGCTGACGATCAAACGCGGGGATGCTTCACCAACCGACAAGCAATTGCTGCGCGATGAGATCAAACAGCCCAATGTTTCCTATTATGGCATGGTTGACGGTAATATGGGGTATATCAAACTCGATAAATTCCTTGAAAATTCTGCGGATGAGGTTACCAACGCGCTTACCGAACTCAATAAGAACAACCCTAATGGCATTATCCTCGACTTGCGTACCAATGGCGGGGGTATTTTACAGGAAGCTGTGAAGATCGTCAACTTGTTTGTGCCAAAAAACACCGAGATCGTATCCCAGATAGGTAAGATCAAAGAAAAGAACTTTACTTACAGTACCCAATATACACCGCTTGATCCAAATATCCCCCTGGTAGTGCTGGTAAATGGCAGGTCGGCTTCAGCATCGGAGATCGTAGCGGGGTCGTTGCAGGACCTTGACCGTGCAGTGATCATCGGGCAGCGCAGCTACGGGAAAGGGTTGGTGCAGCAAACTTTCAACCTGCCATACAACAGCCTTGTAAAAATTACCATAGCCAAGTATTATATCCCTTCAAAACGTTGCATACAGGAGATAGATTATGCTCACCGCAAAGCCGACGGAACGGTTGTAAAAGTTGCCGATTCATCCATGCACGAGTTTAAAACCAGGGATGGCCGCTCGGTTTATGACGGAAGCGGTATCTACCCGGATATTTTTATCAAGCCAGACCACTTTGCCAATATCACACAAGCCCTGGTTTCGAAGTGGCTGATATTTGATTACGCCACAGTTTACCGTAATGCGCATAGCAACATCCCTGATGCCCGCTCTTTCCACCTTTCGGACGCGGATTTCAATGATTTTGTAAAGTTTCTTTCCAATAAAAATTACACATATACTTCAGCTACTGAAAAGCTGATAAACAGTTTAAAAGCCGAAGCCACCAGGGAAAAGACGTTTGATGCTCTAAAACCCGAATATGATGCCTTGCAGGCCAAGCTGAATGAGACCAAAAAGAATGATCTGCAGCAAAACAAGGATGAGATAAAGCAAGTACTGGAGAATGAGATTGTTTCGCGGTACTACTATGACAAGGGCCGTTACGAAACTAACTTCAAATACGACAAGGATGTGGCGCAGGCCGTGAAAACGATGCAGGATAAGGGCCAGCTTGTTGCAATACTGAATGGTGACGGGGACTATAAAGTGATAGGCAAACCTCAATTTGCTATGGTGTCCAAAAAAGCCCAGGACGAAAAAGACAACGGCGAACAATAAACCGCCCAGCCGGACAGAACCGGTTTTACCTGTTAGAGTTATAACTGCCTTCCTTCAAAAGCGTGGCTTTGCTTTTGCGCCTGGGAAAAAATTTAAACTTTATGCCGGGTTGATTGTAATATATACCAATCTTAAATAACAATTATGAAAAAAATCATTTTCACAGCGGCCATAATAATTGGCTGCTTATCTTTTAAAACAACCTACGCGCAAATTCATGTAAGCCTGGGTTTGAATATAAACAACCAGCCGGACTGGGGCCCTGTAGGCTATGACCATGCCGATTATTATTATATGCCCGATATCGGCGTTTATTATGACGTGCCGGCTCATCAATATGTCTACATGGATAATAATATATGGGTTCGTCGTGGATACCTTCCCGAAAGATACCGGGATTATGATATTTATCACGGCTACAAAGTAGTTTTAAATCAGCCCCGCCCCTGGGCGCATGATGCTGATATAAGGGCACGGTACGTTGGGTACCGCGGGCGTCGCGACCAGGCGGTCATCCGTGATAGCCACGACGACAGGTACCGTAATCACTGGCATGATAATGGCCGTCACCAAGGCCAGGACGACCATCACGACCACGGCAATCATGGCGACAAGGGTAATCATGGCGACCATGGTAAAGGTCACGGAAATGATAAGAATTAACGGGTATAAAAACCACAAAGCAGGCTTCCCATCGGGAAGCCTGCTTTGCTTAGAAGCTAAAATGTAAGCCCCATATTCTGGAACATGAAGGCCCATTTATCCGTTTGCCCGTCGATGATCTGTTCAGTAGATTGCCCTGCGCCATGGCCCGCTTTGGTTTCTATGCGGATCAGTACGGGCGCCGTTCCTTTTTGATATTCCTGTAAACGTGCGCCGAATTTGAATGAATGTGCCGGTACCACGCGATCATCATGATCGGCCGTAGTAACCATAGTGGCCGGATAGTTGTTCGGCTTCAACGCATGATAAGGCGAGTATTTATACAGGTAGTCGAACATTTCTTTGCTATCCTCCGCCGTTCCATAATCATAGCTCCAGCCAGCCCCCGCGGTAAATTTATTATAACGCAGCATGTCCATTACGCCTACAGCCGGGAACGCCACTTTGCACAGGTCGGGGCGCTGTGTCATTACCGCGCCAATTAACAGTCCGCCGTTCGAACCCCCCGAAATAGCCAGGTAATCTTTTGAGGTGTATTTTTTATCGGTCAGGTACTGAGCGGCCGCTATAAAATCGTCAAAAACATTTTGCTTATGCATTTTGATGCCGGCACGGTGCCAGGCCTCACCGTACTCACCGCCGCCGCGCAAATTCGGAACGGCATAAATCCCGCCATGTTCCAGCAGGATAATATTTGAGGTGCTGAAGGCAGGCGTGAGGCTAATATTGAAACCACCATAAGCGTAAAGCAACGTTGGGTTTTTGCCATTCATTACCGTTCCCTTTTTGCAGGTAATGATCATCGGGATCTTAGTGCCATCTTTTGATTTGTAAAACACCTGTTTGGATTCGTACTGTGTCGGGTCGAACTGAACATTCGCCTTTTTGAATACCACCGATTGCCCGGTGGCGATATCGTATTTAAAAATGGTTGGCGGATAAACATAATTGGTAAAAGTATAATAGGTTTCTTTTTCTTCTTTTTTGGTGCCGAAACCACCTGCCGTCCCCAAAGCGGGCAAAGTAATGTTGTGCTCCAGTTTGCCGTCCATATCGTATTGCTGAACCAGCGAGGTAGCGTCCTGCAGATACTCGGCGAATATTTTACCTCCGCCTGTTGATACCGTAAGCACATTTTTGGTAGCCTGTATTAGGTCATTCCAGTTGATAGGCTTAGGGCTGGCAGCGTCAACGGTGACGACTTTAAATGTAGGCGCATAAATATTGGTAAAGATGTACAGCTTGCTGCCAACATTATCCAAGACAGAATGGTCGTTATCAAAATTATCCACGATGTTGACGATACCGCTGCCCGGAGTGCCAAAATCCTGTATGTAAAGCTCATTGCCGGTGGTGCTGTTCGCAGCGGTGATCACCAAAAATCGCTCATCTTCGGTTAGATAAGCGCCTATATACCGTCGCGGGGTTTGTTCGCCGCCGAATACTAATTTATCCTGGCTTTGCGGGGTACCCAATGCATGATAATATAACTTATGGTACTGGGTCATTCCCGAAAGCTGGCTGCCCTCTTTGGGCTTGTCATAGCTGCTGTAGTAAAAGCCTTCGTTGCCCTTCCAGGCTATGCCGCTAAACTTAACATCGCGGAGCGTATCACCTACCTGCGTTTTATCGCCTGTTTTAATAACGATCACCTTACGCCAGTCGGAACCACCTTCCGATATCTGGTAAGCGGCCAGGCCGCCGTCCCTGGTAAAATCGATACCTTGTAACGATGTGGTACCGTCAGTAGAGAAATTATTGGGGTCGAGGAATACTTCCGGCGCCCCATCACCTATTTGCCGCCATAAAACCGATTGGTTCTGCAGGCCGTCGTTCTTGTAGAAATAAGTGTATTTGCCTTCTTTGAACGGTGCGCTGTATTTTTCGTAGTTCCACAGCGTTTGCAAACGTTTTTTAATCGCATCACGATAAGGGATCTGCCCGAGGTAGTCATAGGTTACTTTATTTTCCGCCTGTACCCATTCTTTGGTATCGGCCGCCCGGTCGTTTTCCAGCCAGCGGTAAGGATCGGGTACTTCGGTGCCGAAGTAGGTATTTACGGTATCAACTTTTTTAGTATTGGGATAGGGCAGCGTCTTGATATTCATGTTTTGCGCAAAAGTGTAACTGCCGATAACAACAGTCAGGATAGACAATGTAACAAGTTTTTTCATGGTTTTTCGATCAGGGAAGGCTAAGATAGGATTTTGGAGGTAAAAGATGAAAGCTTAAAGCCGCTTCCTGCTGTGATTCAACAGTTTTAGATTTGATATTAGCATATAGCAAAAAACCCGGCTTTTGGCCGGGTTCTGAATTCCTTATAATTAAAGGGGTTTATTGTTGGTTAGCAGGTATGCTGCTGTTGCTGTACTTGCTGCCCAAATTGATGTAGTCGGTCAATATCTGGCCCGCTTCGATCTTAAGGAAGTCCAAATCCTCATTTTTAGGTTTCTTTCCACCCTTTTTAACCGGCGGAAGGTTTAAAGCAATCCTTTTCGCATTTTCGCGTTCGGTTTTTTTGGCATCTTCAGCATCACGCTCCTGTTTAAGCTGCGCCTCGTTCAGGTTCACGCTCTTTTCGCTATCGTGCTTTTGGTAATCGGCTATATCTTCCATCAGGTATTTATAGCTATCGCTGGTAGCCATGCGCTGCTCGTGCAGTTTTGTTAGTTGCGGAACTACGCCGGTAAAATCGCCAACCTTAGAATAGTCGCTTTTGGCGATGATATCGAAAGGCAGGGCGGAAGGCTCGGTATCCTCGCCATATTTATTCATCGGTATAACGGATGGGAATTTGATATCCGGGGTTACGCCTTTGTGCTGGGTCGAGTTTCCGCTAATACGGTAAAATTTAGCTATAGTAAGGTTAAGCTGGCCATATTTGCTCTGGCTGCCGGTAATGATCTCCTTTTTACCATTGCTTGCCGAGCCTGAAATACGATCTACAATAGAAGGTTTGATCACTTTATCCAGGTCGATAGCGTTCTGCACGGTGCCTTTGCCATAAGTTTGCGTACCGATGATTAGTGCACGCCCATAATCCTGCATGGCGCCTGCAAATATCTCGGACGCTGAAGCGCTGAAACGGTCAACCAATACAGCCATCGGCCCCGACCACGATATCGACGGATCTTCATCATTATCAACCTCTACCTGGTTGTTCGGGTTGCGTACCTGCACTATCGGTCCGCTTTTGATGAACAAACCGCCGAGGTCGATCGCCTCCATCAATGAGCCGCCGCCATTCTCGCGCAGGTCCATCACAATACCGTCAACATTCTCTTTTTTCAGGGTATCGAGTATCAGTTTCACGTCTCGGGTTGTGCTCTTATAATTGGGATTACCTGATTTGTAATCGTTATAATCGATATAAAATGCCGGCACCGAAATAACGCCGATCTTAATCGTTTTTCCGTTCGAATTGTAGGTGCGGACCTCTTCCTTAACCGATTGATCCTGTAAAATGATCTTCTCGCGCACCATCGACACTTCATAAGGCTTGCTGGCGTTGCTGCTGCCTTTGGGTATTACCTGTAAGCGAACAATAGTGCCTTTCGTGCCCCGGATCAACGCGATCGCATTTTCAATACGCCAACCGATCACATTCTGGTAAGCCCCGTCCTTTCCCTGTGCCACGGCAACAATTTTGTCGTCGGGATTTAACTGTTTACTTTTATCAGCCGGGCCACCGGGAACTATAGTTTTAATGGTCACATAATCATTTTCAACGCCGAGCGTTGCGCCGATACCTTCGAGCGAACGCGACATGTCAATGTTAAAATTAGCCGCATTGGCCGGGTTGAAGTAGTTGGTATGCGGATCGATAGCATTGGTAAACGCGTCCATAAATATCTGGAACACATCCTGGTTATTCAGTTTGTTAGATTGCGCCAGCAGGTTTTTATAACGGTCCGTCAATATCTGTTTAGGATCGAGCGATTTGCCCTTACTGGCCGCCGCCGCCGAATCCGGAGTTTGTTTGGCAATATCCAGGTTCAGCATATCAAATTTTACGCGTTCCCTCCAGGATTCGTCACTTTCGCTTTGCGATGCGAAGAAAGGCAGGCTGTCGCGGTCGTACGTGAAAGTTTCGTTCCTGGTAAAATCGAACCTGGTGTCTAATTGGGATATCGAGTATTTAATGCGGTCGTTATATCTTTTCTGGTAAACATTGAACATATAAAATACGTCCGCCAGGTTACCGTCTTTAAGATCGTTAGCCAGCGAAGTTTTAAACCGTTCAAAATCTTTGATATCGGATGCCAGCAAGTAGTTGTGATTCTCATCAAGCTCTTTGATATACCGGTCAAAAACCACTTTGGAGATCGAATCGTTTAGCGGCACTTTCTTATAATTATACTCAGAGATCAGCTGCGCAACGTATTTGCATACTACGGTTTGCTGCACGTCGGGCTGAATATTATTGGATCCGGCCACGGTATCGGCAAGCTTTGGCGATGCCTTGCAGGCCAGCGCGGCGGCAAGCATCAATAATAAATATATCTTTTTCAACATGTCTTTTACTGTCTTTAAATCAGGAGTGGGATTAAATGTCAACACTTTTCTGCTGCTATAAGTTTGCGAATTTAGTTAAAAAGAGGCAGCGTTGAGTACTGTCTCATAAATAGCAATAACAATATTACACATCAATGTTTTATGAGACTTAAATTATAGAAGCTTCGTTACAATCTGTTTATAAATCTTTTTTGGCTATATCCGCCGCTTCGGCATATTTGACAGAGGAGGCGAGCTTATTTTGATCCAGGAGTCGTATTTGCTGGTTTATTTCTGTCGCTTTTTCCTTCATGCCCCTCGCGTTTGCCAGGTCGCAGGCTTCAACCAGGTCGGCACGCGCCGAAACAGGATCGCCTATATCATTTTTTACTAACGCAAGATTGACAAGGTTTGTTATCGTATGCTTGTCATCATTTTCCTCAACTGATATCTTATTGCTTTGCAGCAGGTACCATTTGGCCTCCGATAAGCGGTGCAATTTGATATAGATCTGTGCAAGGTCGCTGAAGTTGTAACTGGCATCATGATATATCCGCCAGCTCATATTATGCTTGGCCAGTTTCATGATCGCGTGCTCCTGTGCTTCAAGATCGAATTCGGTTTGCCCCAGGTCATAAGGATGAACATCTACGGCGCTAATAATAGCCGGATCAAAGGTCAGATTTTTTACCGTATGGCATTTGGCCATGTGTAAAGACGGAAGAATAAGGTGCTTTTTCTTAAAACTGATATTGATATTCAACCACTGTGCTGATGCTGAAAAACTGATAATACAGAAGAGAAGGATGAGCCTGAATCGCATTAATCTGTCCCGCTAATTTTAAATTAATTAGGTTTCGCTAAATTAACAATAATAATTTAAATTATAAATTGTTGTGTTTATACGGGTTACAGGGCTTATTTGTTCAGCAAATTAGGGGCCTGGCTTAAACAAAGTTCGTTTTAAGCCAGGGCGCCTGTATTAAGAAAAAACTTCGGTTTTGTTGTCATAAGAGGCCCAAACCATGTAGGGGTGTGTATCAGCATAATAGACCTCGCCTTTGGCTGAAATGCCTATCACCCCGGCAAAACCGTCAAATGGCTTCAGCTCATCCAATGTTTTAATAGTAGCCATTTGCAGGCTCATCCCGTCGGTAACACGGGTAACGATCCTGGGCGCTACTGCCCCGCTAACAATATCTTCGCCTACTCCAGTGCATGATATGCCGGCCATATGATTTACATAATTGCCTGCCGCCGTAGCCGAATCGCTTACACGGCCGGGTATTTCAAAACCCTTGCCCCCGGTGGATGTTCCGGCTGCCAGGTTGCCGTAAACATCCAGTGCCACACAACCCACTGTACCCAGCCGGATAGAATCGCTCAGCTTTTTTTCGTACTCGTGACGGCGCTGTGGTGTTTCGGGATTATAATAAGGGAATCCCTGGTGACGGGCAAATTCCTGTGCCCCTTTGCCTGCTAAAACCTTGTCGGTCATGTGCAGCAACCTTTCGGTAACAGCAATGGGATTTTTTACATTTTCAATGTTGATCACACCCGAGAACTGCATCGTTTTACCGTCCATAAGCGAAGCGCTCATGCGTATTTTGCCATCGCTTTGTATCTGCGAACCCGTGCCGGCATTAAAAAGGTCGCAATCTTCCAAAAGGCAAACAGCATACACTACGGTTTCAACGGCTGTATGGGTTTCAAGGTATTTGTGCCCCAGCTTTACTATTTCTCTCAGCGCTTCCTGTTTAGCGTGCTTAACCTCCTGGTTAGTCTTCGATTCGCTAAAAAAGCCGCCATGAATGATGAGTTTCATGAGCAGGTATTTTAATGACAGATAATGTAATTAGGGGGAAATGTTATCAAAGTTAACGGTTAATTGGCTAAATCCGTATCCTGGCCCTGGATAAAAACACCCTCTTCCACTTTAACTACTTTTTTGATATATAGTTTGTGCTGATCGAGGTCATATTTATCATAAATAGACATCACATGCAGGCGCAGGTTCTCAATAGATACCGGAGATCCCAGCTCCACATCATAAATATTGGTTTCCACCATATTTTTGCCATCTACTAAAATGATCAAACCGGAGCCTATGGCTTCCATCATGCTGCCATCGGTTATCAGCAGGCCAGCATCCTCGCCCAAACCTATACCTAAAATGCCCGGGTTACTGGCTACGGCATACATCAGCCGGCCTATGCGCCCGCGCTGAACAAAGTGAGTATCGATAATAACCGAGTCGATAAACCCGAGCCCGGCAGTGATCTGCACTTCACCTTTGATCAGGGCTTCGTTGCTCTGTCCCTTATAGATCATATTGGTTGATGCAGCAGCCGCGCCTGCTGAAGTTCCGGCCAAAATGAAATTCTCTTTTTGATAACGCGTCTTTAGTATCTGCAGGAATTGCGTCCCGCCGAAAATAGAGCTCAGACGCAGCTGATCGCCCCCGGTAAAGATCACCACATCGGCTTTTTGAATACGGTCGAGGTAAGCTTTATGCGCGGCTTCTTCGCGGCTTTTGATATGCAGCGTGCTTACTTTGGGCACATTCAGCTGCGCGAAGGCCTTGATATACTCATTGCCGACCAGTTCGGGTATCTGCGATGCGGTGGTGATCACTTCAACCGTTGAACCCTCGTGTTTGGGCGACTCGGTTATGATCCTTTTAAGGATGCCGCGGTCAAAAAATTTAAGATGGTCGAGCTGAATGACATGTTCCTGCTTACTGATATTGCTGCCCAGGTCAACAGCCCCCCCGATGATTACCAATTTCCCTTTAGGAGTTGCCATATCTGTGCATTTAGTTAATATATTGAGCCGCCGGCCTTTCGCCGATAGACTAATACAAATTAAGCAAAAATGAATGCAAGGCTGTACATATAAATTTAAACATGTCGGGTGTTTTTAACAGAAAACTTTTATTAGGCTATGAAGTTTTATAGCTTTATTCGAAATTGACCACCCCAAACTGACAGCATATACTATGAAGATCGAAAATATACAGGTGCTTCGCGGCCCTAATATCTGGAGCGTGAACCGGAAGAAACTGATACAGGTGCGGCTCGACCTGCAGGAAATGGAACACAAGCCGAGCAATAAGATAGAGGGTTTCCTGGAGAGGATGGAGAAACTGATGCCGACCCTGTACGAGCACCGTTGTTCGCCGGGCGTTCCGGGAGGTTTTTTTCAAAGGGTGGCAGCAGGTACCTGGATGGGGCACGTAGTTGAGCATATCGCGCTGGAAATACAAACCCTCGCCGGCATGGATACCGGCTTTGGCCGCACACGGGAAACTAAGACAACGGGAGTTTACAATGTGGTGTTCACTTATCTCGAAGAAAAAGTGGGTATTTATGCCGCTGAGGCCGCCGTACGGATAACGGAAGCACTGATCAAAGGCGAACATTATAACCTTCAGCATGATATACAACAGATGCGCGAAATACGCGAAGATACCCGCCTGGGCCCGAGTACCGGGTCCATCGTGGATGAGGCCATCGCACGTGACATTCCCTGGATACGGTTGAATAAAGAGTCGCTGGTGCAATTGGGATATGGAAAAAACCAGGTGCGCTTTCGCGCTACCATGACGGAAAAGACCAGCTGCATAGCGGTAGATATTGCCAGCAATAAGGATGAGACCAAACGTATGCTGCAGGAGCAGGCCATACCCGTGGCCAATGGCATTACTATTTCCTCCGCAGCGGGCGTGGATGAGGCTATTCGAAAAGTGGGTTTCCCCTTGGTATTCAAACCGCTGGATGGTAATCACGGCAGAGGGATATCTATCAATATCAGGACCAAAGAAGACGCGATCGCGGCTTATGAACACGCAGCAAGAATATCACGCAGGGTAATTGTTGAGAAATTTATAACCGGGTATGATTTCCGCGTATTGGTGATCGATAATAAAATGGTGGCAGCGGCCCTTCGCGACCCGGCGCATGTGAAGGGCGATGGTCATTCGACCATACAGCAACTGATCGACCTGGAAAATACCGATCCCCGGCGCGGTTATGGGCACGAAAAAGTGCTGACGCTAATTACCGTAGACCGTGACACCTTGGACCTTTTGGATAAGAAGGGTTATACATTGGAAACCGTTACAAAAAAAGGCGAAAAGGTATTCGTTAAATCGACTGCAAATCTCAGTACGGGCGGGACATCCGTCGATGTGACCGACCATGTGCACCCCCAAAACGTGTTTATTTGCGAACGTATATCCAAGATCATTGGGCTTGACATTTGCGGCATCGACATCATGGCGCAAAACCTGAGCGAGCCGCTTAATGATAGCGGCGGAGTGATACTTGAAGTGAACGCGGCGCCGGGTTTCAGGATGCACATCGCGCCCAGCGAAGGTTTGCCGCGCAATGTTGCCGGGCATGTGATCGATATGTTGTACCCCACGGGAAAATCGGCAAGGATCCCTATCATCGCCGTCACAGGCACTAATGGCAAAACTACCACTACACGCCTCATCGCGCATATTGTGAAGAATAACGGTTACCGGGTGGGTTTCACCACTTCTGACGGTATTTACGTGCAGAACAATATGATGCTTAAGGGCGATACCACCGGGCCGGTAAGCGCCGAATTTATACTGAAGGACCCGACAGTCGATTTCGCCGTGCTGGAAACGGCACGTGGCGGAATACTGCGGGCGGGGTTAGGTTTTAACAACTGCGATATCGGTGTCATCACTAATATCCAGGAAGACCATTTGGGCCTGGCTGATATACATACATTGGAAGATCTGGCGCGTGTAAAAAGTGTGGTGACCAGTTCCATCAAAAAAGATGGCTGGGCGGTGCTGAACGCTGACAACGATTATTGTGTGAAAATAGGCAGGCGCGCCGAGTGCAACGTGGCCTATTTTAGTATGGATGAAAATAACCCTGTCATTAAATCGCATTGCCGCAAGGGCGGGATCGCCTGTATTTGTGAGAATGGTTTTGTTAGTATCCAAAAAGGCGACTGGAAAATACGTGTACAGCGCACTATATTGATACCACTTACTTTCGGCGGCACGGTGCCATTCATGATACAGAATGTGCTGGCGGCCACGCTGGCGACATTTTTATGGGGCTTTAAGACAGAGGATATCCAAACCTCGCTGCAAACGTTTATCCCTTCGGCGGCGCAAACGCCCGGCCGCATGAATATCTTCGAGTTCAAGGATTTCAGGTTCATGATCGACTTCGCGCATAACCCGGATGGCTTTAACGGTATCAAGGAGTTTTTGCGGCATATCGACTCGCCACTGAAGATCGGCATCATAGCCGGTACCGGCGACCGTCGTGACGAGGATATCCGCGAGATAGGAAAAATATCGGCCGAAATGTTCGATTATGTTATCCTCCGCCAGGAAAAACACTTGCGCGGACGTACGGAAGAAAATATACTGACCCTGCTTATCGAGGGCATTCATTCCGTTGATCCTAATAAACAATTTGAGGTTGTTCCCAAAGAGATCGAAGCCATCAAATACGCGATGAGCATGGCTAAGCCAGGTACGTTTATCGTGGCGCTGAGTGACGTAATTGATAATGCTATCGAAACGGTGCAGAACTACCAGGAGCAGGAACGGAACGGGTTGTTTAATGTGTAACCCCCAGCACCTGAAGGGGAGCAATAGCATTTTGATATCAAACGCTGAGGGCCTTCATTATTCATAATTCGACATTCGGTGTTCGATATTCAAATTCCCCCTTTAGAGGGTCGGGGGGCTGTTAAATAATAATGCCACAACAACTTAGCCGCAATCGTCCTATAAGGCTTCCAGTTTTCGGCAATGGTCAGTAGTTGTTCGGCGGGGGTTTCTTTGGGTAGGTTTTTTACCCGTTTCAGCGCATTTACCGCGGCCAGGTCGCCGATCGGGAATATATCCGCGCGGTGCAGGGCCGATATCATGTACACATCCGCTGTCCAGTTACCGATGCCTTTAAGTGCGACTAATTTAACACGCACTTCGTCATCGTGCATGGTTGGAAATTCTTCAAGGTTGATCTGCCCGCTCAAAAAGGCTTCGGCCATAAATTTGATATAGCCGTTCTTTTGGCGGCTCACATAACTGGCCCGCATTTCTTCATCGGTGAGTAACAGGATGCGTGCGGGTGTGATCTCCCGTGCACGTTCTTTTAACTTATTTAAAGCTGAATTGGCAGCGGCTAAGGACAACTGCTGTTCCAAAATGATATGCACCAATGACTCAAAACTGTTCGCCCTCGACCAAAATGGCGGATAGCCATAAGTATCGATTATTTTTTGAAGATCGGGATCACGGGAACCGACGATATCGCAAAAGGATTGGAAATTATCCGGCGTAAACTCTAGTATCATAAATTTGAAACCGAAAATACTAAATTCTTTAGGATTTGGCATTTATTCTTCCGATTTTTACGATAAATGAACAACCTGCCCCCTTTAGCCGAGCGCATGCGCCCCAAAACCCTGGACGATTATGTCGGTCAGAAGCATTTGGTGGGCAAGGGCGCCGTATTGCGCAAAGCTATTGAGTCGGGTGTGCTGCCATCCATGATCTTCTGGGGCCCGCCGGGTGTAGGTAAAACCACGCTGGCCTACATTATTTCTCAAACGCTGTTCAGGCCGTTCTTTTCGCTGAGCGCGATCAATTCGGGTGTGAAAGATGTGCGTGAAGTAATAGAAAAAGCGTCTCTGTTAAAACAACAGGGACAAACCCTGCCTATCCTATTTATAGACGAAATACATCGCTTTTCCAAATCGCAGCAGGACTCTCTGCTTGGTGCTGTAGAGCGTGGGATAGTCACATTGATCGGCGCAACTACAGAAAATCCCTCTTTTGAAGTTATAGGCGCTTTGCTGTCGCGGTGCCAGGCGTATATCCTGCAGCCGCTGGAAGAAGATGATTTGATGAGCCTGCTGGATAAGGCGATGAAGGAGGACGAGGTATTGCAGCAAAAGAAGATCGGTATTAAAGAAAATGAAGCATTGCTGCGACTTTCGGGCGGTGATGCCCGCAAGTTGCTGAATATTTTTGAGCTGCTGGTGAATGCCTTTGAGAGTAAAAAGATCACTATCACCAACGAAATGGTGCTGGAGCATGTTCAGCAAAACATGGCGCTGTATGATAAGGCCGGCGAACAGCATTATGATATCATTTCGGCCTTCATCAAATCCATGCGCGGCAGCGACCCCAACGGCGCGGTTTACTGGCTGGCGCGGATGATCGTAGGCGGTGAGGATCCTTTATTTATCGCCCGCCGTATGTTGATATTGGCATCCGAAGATATCGGCAACGCCAACCCAAATGCCCTATTGCTGGCGCAATCCTGTTTTGAAGCCGTGAATGTGATCGGCATGCCCGAGTCGCAATTGATCCTGTCGCAAACGGCGATCTATTTAGCCTCATCGGCAAAAAGCAATTCGGCAACTACGGCTATCGGCGCGGCCATGGACTTGGTCCGCCAAACCGGCGACCTGCCCGTGCCGCTGCATTTGCGCAACGCGCCCACCAAGCTGATGAAGAATATCGGTTACGGTAAAGATTATAAATACGCCCACAGCTTTGAAGGCAACTTCGTCGACCAGGATTTTTTGCCGGACGCGATCAAAGGCACCAAAATTTATGATCCCGGGAATAACGCCCGTGAACACGAGGCCAAAGAAAGGCTGAAGAAGCTTTGGGGGGAACGGTATAAATATTAAATGATGTAGAGACGCAACACTTTGCGTCTCAAAAATATTTGGAGACGCGAGGTATCGCGTCTCTACATTATATTTGGGACATGTATTCTATCCGCACAGCAAGCCTCAATGATGTTGAAACCATTCGCCGCATAGCTGATAAAACCTGGTGGGAAGCATATTCGCCGATATTGGAAAAAGAGCAGATCGCTTTTATGTTGGGTGAGATATATTCCGTTGAAAAGATCACCTCGCAGATCGAAGATAATACACAAACGTATCTCATCCTGGAAGAAGATGGGAAATCGGTAGCCTTTGCCGCCTACTCGCCACGCGACGAGGATCCCGAAATCTACAAGCTGCACAAACTCTATTGCCTGCCCGAAACGCAGGGCAAAGGCTACGGCAAAATACTGATCAACGCGGTCGTACAAAAAACGCTGGAAGCAGGCAAGCACACCCTCGACCTGAATGTAAACCGCTACAATAAAGCAAAGGATTTCTACGAAAGAATGGGTTTCAGCGTAGCTTACGAGGAAGATATCCCTATCGGCCCGTACTGGATGAATGACTACGTGATGCGGAAAGAATTATGAATGAGTTTTACTAAATTATTGATTTAACGTCGAAATCGATGTTGTCTACATTATAATTAGTCTTTGTAAGTATTAAAAGGCCTTTAATTTCTTCAGAAACCTTATCTATCGTAAGAGGGTTTAATGGTTTAGAAACCAAATGATAATTTGACTCAGAAAAGTTATTTAAAACGGTTTTGTCAAAGGCAAATAAGCCTCTGGCAGACATATAGGTAAAATCTTTAAGGTATTTGCGATCTTTCTTAGAACGAACGATTACCGAGGATATTTCCGACAAACCTCTAAAATAGATTTCAAGTTTGTTGCTATTTTCGGGAAACCTGGCAACTGAATCTGGTAGTTTCCCACCTGCGGACGCAACGAACCCAATAAATCGACCGTCGGTAAAAAACCAATCCAAGTCAATAGCTTGTTGTTCTGCCTCAATCATAATTACCTTTCCAGTTTGGCTACCCTCGTCGGCGTATCCGTTCCGTCCACTATCGAGCGCGAACTTATTGCAATGGCCTGGATAGTGGACGTAATATTACCCATATCCAGCGTACTCACCTCGTCGCCTACCGTGTGGTATAGTTTATCAATATCGATCTGGTCGGTTGAAATGGTATGCGCCGGTACACCTACGCGGGCCAGTGATGCATTGTCGCTGCGATAGAACAAATCCTCAGCAGGATAAGGGTCAGGATAGAATTTGAACGCGCTGCCCTCAAGGTTCTTTTGCAGTATCTTGCCGAAATCAGAACGTTCGAAACCTGTAATAAAGGCAGAATTCTGCCCCCATTTCGACGGCTTACCGATCATTTCTATATTGAACATGGCCACCACTTTATCCGGGTCAACCTTCGTTGCAAAGTATTGAGAGCCGTGTTCGCCGATCTCTTCGGCGGTAAAAGCAACGAAGATCAGGGTGCGCGCATTGTTATTCAGTTCTTTATAGTATTTGGCAAGGGTAATAACCGCAGTGGTGCCCGAGGCATCGTCATCTGCGCCATTTGCAATGCTATCGCCCTTCACGGGCTTTAAAATCCCCAAATGATCATAATGCCCTGAAAATATTACGTATTCATCCGGCCTGGTCTTACCGGGAATAATGCCTGCTATATTAAATAATGGCAGTTCCTGGCTTTTCACTTCGCAGTTTACACTTAGCGATTTTACATCGTCGAAAGCGCCGAGCACGAAAACCAGCGCATGTTTATCCGGGTTGTCGGATTTAAATGTAACGCTGCCCCCCATGGAGCGGCCCCGTACCCTTTTGAACAGATCACTAAATTTCGGATCGATGAGCAGCAGAGTGTTTTTGTTACCCCGCAACGCGCTCATGTAGGCCGAACGCAGGTCTTTATCGGGTGTTACTTTTACGATCTCCGCATCGCTTAATTGGCTCCAGCTAAAGGATGACGAGCTCGAAACCGCGAGGTTATCCTGCTCAATGGCGTTCCCATTGATGGTAATT
>Ga0207064_1008_pt1 | contig 39181 bp, 33 predicted proteins | sample Alteio_BWMinCont_26_FD_153488 | JGI IMG/M metagenome (GOLD analysis project Ga0207064, IMG submission 153488) | Enriched cells from forest soil in Barre Woods Harvard Forest LTER site, Petersham, Massachusetts, United States -... | ecosystem: Environmental > Terrestrial > Soil > Temperate forest >...
ATCAAAATATTGCCCACCATCAGGTTGAAGATGGAAATGAACAGCACCCAGTCGGGGAACAGCAGTTTGATGTACGATATGCCGAATACCACGTAAGCTAAAAATATGAACAGCAGTATGGGGTAAACCAGGAAGGTGATGGGCGTTGCCCCCACGAAGAAGTTGAAGCCCAAAAATCCCCGCAACCCGATCTTGCGGATCAGCTTGATGGGGTTGCGCATGTGCACCAAATAGGTTTGCATATAGCCTTTGATCCACCTCGAGCGCTGGCGTATCCAGTTGAAGGGTTCGTTGTTGGCTTCTTCGTAGGTAGTTGAATTAACCAGCGCTATTTTATAGCCCTTGGCATAGGCGCGCACACCCAGGTCGGCGTCTTCGGTAACGTTGAAGGGGTCCCAGGCGCCGAGTTCTATCAAAGCATCCAGTTTGAAGTGGTTGCTGGTGCCGCCCAATGGAATGGGGATATCCAGGGTATCCAGTCCGGGCAGCATATAATCAAACCAAAAGGAATACTCCAGGGTAAACATCCGGGTCAAAAAGTTCTCGTTGCGGTTGAAATAGTTCAGCGCGCTTTGTACGCAGATGTATTTCTCGGGCAGTTTATTGAACAGCGTTACCACTTTTTTCAGCTGGTCGCTGTCGGGGATATCTTCGGCATCGTAAATGGTGAGGTATTTACCGCGCGCAAAGAACAGGCCGTAGTTGCAGGCCTTGGGCTTTGTTTTGGGCATTTGATAGGGTACGATGATCACTTCAAACACCGCGGGGAAATCCAGCTCGCGTACGGCGTTCAGCGTTTTGTCGTCGTCTTCCTCGATCAGGAGCTTTACGTCCAGCTTTTCGCGGGGATAGTCCAGTGCCTGCAGGTTCCATATCAGCTTTTTGATCAGCTTGTCTTCCTTGTAAACCGGCAGCAGTATGGTATAAATGGGCAGGTCTTCTTCCTTAAGTTCCCGCAGTTCATGCTTGGTTACGGCCTGGTACAATTCAAACCTCGACCCGACCAGCGACAGGAACAGCTTAAATATGATAGCCACCAGGAAAAAGGTACTCAGGATAATGTTGATAGTGATCATCACACCTTTGAAGTCCTTTACCATCCCGACGGCAAGAGCGGCGAGCAGCAGGAAAAAAAACACCAGTTGCGGCGTAGTGAAAGTTGTTAAGGCCGAGCTGTCCGGATCGTTGTTCAGGAGATCGAATACCGAAGCCTTAACCCGTTCGCCGCCGAGCAGTTTGTGGCTCATCCAGGTGATCTCCAGGTCCTCGGCCAGTATCACTTCCGGCTCCTTGTTGTAGGTCAGTCTTACAAAATCCAGCACCAGCTGGTTTGTAGGATCGGCCATTACGGTCACAACCTTATTCTTTCTAATGTATAAAGGAATCGCCAGGTGTGCCTGCGAAAAAGTAATATCGATCTCTTTTAGTACCTTTTCGTCGGTGGGCAGCTCGCGTATCTCCCTGAACTCGTATCCCGCGTTAATGATAGAGCGCGCGTAGTTTTTGCGCGAGATATGGCCATAACTTAAAGCCACCTTCAGGAACGACAGGTCGTTTTTCGTCGCAAATTCCTGTATGCGTACCCGGTCTGTTGGCGATATGAAACCGTCTTTAACCAAAAGTTCGGGAACCGCGATTTTCATTATGTTTTATGATTTATCTCTGGTTGTAGGGTATTATGCTTACTCCAATTATTAACACCTCCCCTTTCGGGGGAGGCTGGGAGGGGGCTGCTTAATCATTGAACAACTCCTGCGATTTTTGCACCCTTGAGCGCACATACAGGAACGACATCAGGATGAGCACGAGTATGCCGAGCAATATGTACAGGTTGTAAGTTTCCCAGAAACGCGTCAGCGCACTCTTGGTATCAAAATACTCCAGGTTCTCGCTCGATTTATTGATGTTGAAAAGGTATTTATTGCCGTTCACATCCGATATACACATATTGCTCGATAAAGTCGACAACTGCTCGGTGATCGACCTTGAAGCTGCCGTGAAAGCATCGGCCTTGTCGTTGCCGGTAGCTGTTAGGACAAGGACAGCATTGTTGCTTCGGCCGTAAAATATCTGCGCCAAGCCGTTGGATACCGAATCGGATATGCGGTAAACCTCTTTATTGTTCTCGTTGTTGTATATCCTGAATTTCTTGTTGAACTTGATCGGCGCATCGGGCAATTTGTCCATGAACGGGTCGTTCTGTGACAGCAGCGCTACGATATTGTACTTTTTCAGTTCGGCCACCCCTACATTATCCGAATAAGCAAATTCGGGGAAGTTGTTGCCGTTGATATTGTTGTTCAATTCATAGATGATCTCGCCCAATGCGGCGGTAGCGTATTTGGCATATTCCTTGGTGAGCACCACCATGGTAGTACCGGTGTTGAACGCCTCGGGATACTGGTAAAAACTCAGGTCGTTGGTAATGAACGGGTTTTTCGATTCGAGGTACGACTTGTCCACGTCAACCTCCGCAAAGAAGTTGGTGAACGAGTTGATACAGTTGCCACTGCTCGGGTATATCCTGAATTCGGCCTCAACCGTATTGTATTTATGGTGCTGGTACCGGTTAATAGTAACCGAAGTGTTCAGCTTGCCTGTCGCATCGAGCCTTTCACTGCTGATCAGCATACCGTTCAGGTAAATGTTAAAGTAACCGCGGTCGCCGGGCGTTAAACTGCTGTAATTGGCCACAAAGTGTATCTCCACTTCCTTAGGCGTAAAGCTGAAATCGCTGTTCTTGAAGCTGTAAACATTGGTTAGCGAGCCGATGCCCGACATAAAGTTGGGCGCGCCGCCTATCTGGCGCAAAGTTAATCTAGTCCTGTTTTCTTCAATCGTTTTAAAGAAATTGTTCTGCGCATTTTGTATCAGCAGGTATTCACCGAATGATGAACTCAGGATGTTCATGTTGCCCAATGCGGTTATGGTCTTTTCATAACCCACATCATCGCCGCCGGTCACAAACAATATTTCGCCCGGAACCGTCACATCGGCAAGTGATTTGGATTTTCCCTTTGCAACTGAATCCTGGTAGGTGACCAGCGCTTTTTTCAGGAAAAACAATCCCTGCCCCGGCTGCGGCGTCACATTGATCATCGCTTTTTTGGTTGCCTGGATACTGTTCCAGTTGCCCACCATAATGTAATTCTTAATGGTATCGGGCAATTGGTCCTCTTCATAAACTTTTATTTCCCTGTTCAGCGTCTTTTTCAGCCTTGAGTAGGCCCAGGCTACGGCCTTAAGGTCGTGCAGCGTTGGGTTTACGGGGTAAACAATGGCGCGTTTGGATTCAAAGCAATTGCTGATGTTGACGTTGTTAAAGAAGTTTCCGTTGGTTTTAACCAGGGACAAATAAGAATAATCCTTCACCTTTACCCACATCGCGGGGTTGTCCAGGTCCTTACATTTATCGTCCGAAACCGTCAGCAGGGTTTTGATCTCCAGTTTCAGGAACTTATCGGCCGAAAGATCCTCCGGTGTAAGCTCAATATTTATTCTCTCGATCGAATCTTTGGTCAGGCGGGCGCTGTACGCGGGCCTGTCGTTGATCACAATGTTTACAAATGAATGGTCCTTGATCAGGGCCTGCGAAGGCTCAATATACAACACCAGTTTACTTCCCTTCATTTCCACCAGCGGACTGATCTTTAAGTAAAATGATTTGGCACCGATCATGCCGTAAATAGGTTCGTCGTCGTGCCCCATCGCTTTGAACGATACAACGCTTTGCGCAATTGATGCCGTGCTTAAAAGTAATGCAAGAGCTAAAAGGCTTAAAAATTTATTCATCTGGTTGTGTATTAATTGATCACATTGAATTCTACTCTAAAATAATTGCCGTTCTCATCGCTGCGGTATGACAGTTCGCCGCCCATCTCCGCCGTCATCAGTTTAGCAATGGATAGTCCCAGGCCCAGGCGGCTTTCCACGTGGCCCGAGGCGTCGTTAAGGTCCTTTAATTTATTGAACATCATGTCCAGCTCATCCTCGCCTATCGCTAGGCCCGCGTCTATGATCTCGAAGACAAAGCGCTGGCGCTGCAGGCTGGTCACCACGTTAATGCTGTTATTGGTTTGCGAAAACTTGATAATGTTCGATAATAAGTTCTGAAATATTTGTCCTGTGAACACGCGGTCGAGCTTTACGTTCAGCGGCAGTTTCAGGATATTATCCACCAGCGTAATGTTTTTCATGTGCGCGGTTTCAAGTAATCCCCGGTACACATGCAGCACCTCGGCATTGATATCGAACACCTCCATATTGAACTGGATCTCTGGCGATTCGATCTCGCGAACGTCCATCAGCTTGCTCAGCATGTATTGGATCTTTTCTGCCGATTGACCTATGTAGCCCACAAATTCCTTTTGGTCCGCACTGAGATGCTCTTCCTCGTCCTTCAGCATATTATTACTCATGATGATGGAGCCTACCAGGTTTTTCAGGTCGTGGCCCGCGATATTGATAAAGCTGTTCTTTTGCTCGTCCAGCTTACGCAGCTTCTCGTACTGCATATCGATGATGTGGTTCTTCTCGCTGATGTCCCTGTTCTGCGCCTTTAATTGCTCGTTTGATTTTTCGATCACGATCTGTGAGTGCACCTCGCGCAGGATCACTTTATGCCTCGCGTTCGGTATCAGGCACGAAATAACCAGTATGATAAAGAAATACTGCCCGCCGTTACTGATAAAAATATCGATACTGTAATCACTGAAAAGGTTAAAGAACAAGGTAAGCAGCAGCAGCGAAACAAGCGCCTGGATGATAGAATTAATTGGCTCCCAAAATACCTGTAAGTTGAAAAACAGCACGACCACCGAGTAAAGCAGGAAGTAGATATTGAGATCGCCGGGGTTCACCAGCGTGCATAAAAGCGCCGATAATGCCGATAGCAGTAGGAACGCCGCGTGCAGCAGGATGCGGTGGTTATAGCTTTTGCTGTGCATTACGGTGTGGAGCATATAAAGCACCAGCACGATAATGATACGTGCGATAAGCACCTGCATCCATATATCTTTTGCGTAGATGAAATCGGGAATACTGAATAACGGGAAAAGCAATATGATGGTCCAGATTATGTTATTGGTCTGGTACCACGCTTTCTTGGCGACCTCTTTGGCAAATTCTTCTTTATCAATTTGAACAAGCATCAGGTGTTTCTTATTTTATAAAAGATTAAACCAGTCGTTAATTTAGCGTGAATAAAAGTAAAAATAATCGGAAAAACCGACGTTTTCAACATTCGTTATTAACAAATGGCTATTATTGTTAATAATTAATCGGGCCATTTCGGCCCTAAAAAATGACCCAAAAACGCCGCCGGACCGGTATGAAACTGACCAATGTGGCGGGTGTTTTTCTGCTAAAATTGTAATCAAAGCTCAGGGTCTAAATTAGTTCGGTCTGCTTAGTGGTACAGATCCGTGCCGACCAGTAACAAAAATCGTGCGGTTATACGGGGATATGCCGCTCATTTGTTACCAAATCGCCTGTTTGGGCTATAATAATTGGCGTGCTGAAACCCAGGCGTAATGGTAACGGTATGATTTTGGTTCTAAAATCCACCTATTAAGGTGCTTACACAAATTTTTCTCAAAACTTAACAGATCACAATAATAGCGAAAATATATTGTCACAATGTCGTTACAAACAAGGATTTTTAAGTAGAAACAAGCGGTCATTAACGAAATCTTTGTGGAATAGGGTCTTAATAACCCCTATGTGGGGCGGTTATTTATGCGCGAAAAAAAAGTGGTCCGGATCATGCGTAAAATACTGGTATTTAATAGTTACCTTTGCACTCTATTTAGAATATGAAATTTTTCGAAGAGAAGAGGCGTGAGGTTATGAAGCATATTGAGAAATATATGCTTGAAAAGATGGGCGAGTTTTTGAAACCCGTGGACACCATCTGGCAGCCGTCCGACCTATTACCGGATTCAACCCGCGACACGTTCTTCTCGGAGATCAAAGAATTGCAGGAAAGCGCCGCGGGTTTATCCTATGACCTGATCGCCGTTTTAATTGGTGATACGATCACAGAGGAAGCGCTGCCCACTTATGAGTCGTGGCTCACGATGGTGGAAGGCGTATCCAAAGAAGAACACGGCGGCTGGATGACGTGGACCCGGCACTGGACCGGCGAAGAGAACCGCCACGGCGACCTGCTCAATAAATACCTCTACCTTTCCGGCCGCGTGAATATGCGGATGATGGAAGTTTCAACCCAGTATCTTATTTCCGACGGGTTTGACATAGGCACCGGCGCCGATCCGTACCGTAACTTTATTTATACTTCGTTCCAGGAACTGGCCACCAATATCTCGCACCGCCGCGTAGCATCGCAGGCGAAGAAATACGGCGATAACCTGCTTTCAAAAATGTGCGGCGTAATAGCCGGCGACGAAGCGCGTCACGCCAAAGCTTACAAATACTTTATCAGTAAAATTTTTGAGATCGATCCAAACGAAGCGATGATAGCTTTTGAGGATATGATGCGGAAGAAGATCGTGATGCCTGCGCATTTCCTGCGCGAAATTGGTCTGCGTGTAGGGCAAACGTTCGGCCACTTTACCGACGCTGCACAACGCTTGGGTATTTATACCGCGGTTGATTACGTTGATATCCTGAAAGAGCTGATCGAAGACTGGCACATCGAAAGCACAAAGGAACTGAATGAAGCCGGTGAAAAAGCCCGCGATTATATTATTGCCCTTCCCGACCGCCTGCTGCGCGTTGCCGACAGGATGAAAAACCCAATGCTGGAATATAAGTTCAGTTGGATCGCGGGGTAGCCTTTAAATCCTAAGTTTTTCTGATAGGTTGTACGTTATACGTCTGACGTTTTACGTTTTTTATCAACGAACTCCTGCCTGCACGGAGGTTTAACCTTTCTCCTTTTATCTCTACGAAAACCGCCAATTCTTTAATAGGTTTGTGGTATAAATATTCCCCTTATGAAATACAAACTCCTCGGCCGTTCGGGCCTCAAAGTTTCTGAATTATGTTTGGGCACCATGGGTTTTGGTACCGAAAACGGCTGGGGCGCCGATAAAGCGGGCAGCTTTGCTATTATGGATGCCTACGCCGAAGCCGGCGGCAATTTTTTGGATACGGCAAATATTTACAAACTCGGCACCAGCGAAAAGATCATCGGGGAATACCTGGGCAACCACGACCGCGATCATTTTGTGGTGGCCACCAAATACAGCCTGAAGGATAATGCCACCAATCCCAACGCATCCGGCAATAACCGCAAAAACATGATGCGCAGTGTGGAAGAGAGTCTGAAGCGATTGAAAACCGATTTCATCGACCTGTTTTACCTGCACATCTGGGACGAACTGACGCCTATTGATGAGGTCCTCCGCGGTATGGACGACCTTGTTCGCCAGGGCAAAGTGAACTACGTAGCCATAAGCGACACACCCGCCTGGGTCATCGCCAAAGGCAATACCATGGCCGAACTGATGGGCTGGAGCCAGATGGTGGCCCTGCAGGTGGAGTACAGCCTGATAGCCCGTACACCCGAGCGCGAACTGATACCCATGGCCAAACATTTTGGTATGACGGTGACACCCTGGGCTCCCCTGGGCGGTGGCGTATTGACCGGCAAATACCAGCGCGGCGAGCAGGGCCGCATCAAACCCGAAAGCAAAAGACTAAACGACAAAGCCGTTGATATTACTAAGGTCGTAATGTCCATTTCTGATGAACTGGGCGTTTCTCCCGGCAACGTCGCCCTCAAATGGACGATGCAGCAGGGGTTTCATTGCATACCCATCGTGGGCGCCACCAAATTGGAGCAGTTAAAGGATAATTTGAAAACAGTTGACGTTACTTTGAACGATGAGCAGTTAAAACGCCTGAACGATGCCAGCGCGATCGAACTCGGCTTCCCCGGCGATTTCTTCCGCGAGGAAGGCGTGCGTACCAATACCTTCGGCGGGTTTTATGATAGGGTGGAACGCAGAGACTAGAGACTTGTGATTGGAGATTAGTTTATTAACCTTTCGCTTTGAGGAAGCCAATTTTGCTATCAAACAAAGCAGATATTTCGTTATAGTCATCAGCGCCGACTTCGTCGCGGCTAATGGTCAACATAACGCCTCCGCTATCCTTCGCGATTAAAAGTAATGTGTCTTTAAAAACAGCACAAGGAGTAAATAATGACCAGCTAAGCCTGAAAAGCTTCTCATTGTCCTTATATTCCAAAGCGTCCTCAGAAAATGTAAAAGTGCATTCTAAAGATTGATCCTGAAATCTTTTGGCGCAATCTTTCCTTTTTTTCATGAATTTTACCTTTCTTTCATAAAAACCTGCCCACCCCATAAGAATATAGAAAGCATAGCCGTAAACAATTCCGAGGCTGACAGCAGTTTGAGCTCTTTGGTCTTCAATAAGATTTACGACGAGCAATATCAACGCAAGAAGTGCAAAGAAGCTGTAGATTTTAACAAATCTCCTGTTTGCATAAGCCCAGATTATTTCTTGGGTCTTTATAAAATTGCCATAGTTGAATGGAATAATTACAGTTTTAGGTTGCATGAGAAAGGTTTAAAAGACAAATATAAGATAAGCGAATCTGTTAATCTATTTTTTTGCATCTATATCATATTTTGTATGTTAGAGAATTATAACGTCTTAATTGTCACGAAATGCTTAAACTTCGATTTATTACGTTGCTGGGCTGTTATTTGCTTTGCACAACCGTTGCCCATGCCCAGATGGCCCCGGCCGACGTCGATGCCCTGGTTGACAAGACTCTCAAAACGTTTGATGTTCCCGGCATCGCGGTAGCTATTGTTAAGGACGGCAAGATCGTTTATGCTAAAGGATACGGCGTGGCTTCGCTGGCAACAGGCAAAAAGGTTGACGAGAACACACTGTTTGGCATAGCGTCCAACAGTAAGGCCTTTACCGTCGCCGCGATAGGCATTTTATGCGATGAAGGAAAACTGCACCTCGATGATAAGGTAACCGATTATATCCCCGAATTCAAACTATACGATCCCTGGGTTACCTCCGAATTCACTATCCGCGACCTGCTTTGCCACCGCAGCGGGCTGGGCCTGGGTGCGGGCGACCTGATGGATTTCCCTGATTCCACGGACTTTACGATGAAGGATGTGATCTACAACCTGCGCTATTTTAAGCCGGTTACCAGCTTCAGGAGCACATTTGCCTACGATAACCAGTTGTACATCGTCGCCGGCGAAGTAGTTGCGCGGGTATCGGGCATGAGCTGGGAAGATTTCATCGAGATGCGCATCATGAAGCCGCTGGGCATGACCAACAGCCGGGCGGCGTATCAGCGGATAAGCGGCAACAGTAATTACGTGGATGCGCATGGAACGGATGATGGGAAGGTTCACATAATACCACGTTACGTTACTACACACGCTGACGCGGCCGGCGGTATTTATTCCAGCGTAACTGAACTAAGCAAGTGGGTGATCATGCAAATGGATAACGGCAAATACGGCGACGGGAAGCAACTTTTCAGCGAAGCGATACACAGGGAAATGTGGACACCGCAAACGATACTGCCAGTTGGCGCACCGGGAGCCTACAACACACATTTTGGAGCATATGGCCTGGGCTGGTTCCTGAACGATGCCAAGGGCTATAAGGAAGTAAGCCATACCGGCGGCATCGATGGCATGGTAACTAAGGTCGATTTGATCCCCGAACTGAAACTGGCTATTATCGTCCTCACCAACCAGGAATCCGGCGCGGCCTTCAGTGCGATCGATAACCAAATTAAAGACACCTATCTCGGTGTAACCGGGAACGACTGGGTAAAGAAATTTTCGGATATGGTGGCCGCCGGCAAAGCCAATGCCGATAAGGTAGCCACCGCCGTTTGGAAACAGGTGGAGGCCCGGCAGCACGACGGCCCGAAACTGGATAACAGCCTTTACGTAGGCACCTATCACGATAACTGGCTCGGCGATGTAGTGATCAGCGAAAAGGACGGCAGGTTATGGTTCACCGCCAAACGGTCGCCCAAACTAACCGGCGAGGTACTGCCCTATAAGGCGAATACCGTTGTGGTCAAATGGAATATCCGCAGCATGCACGCAGACGCCTTTGCCACCTTCACCTTAGACGAAGAAGGCAAACCCACTGGCATGAAAATGAAACCCATATCCCCGGCAACCGATTTTAGTTATGATTTCCAGGATTTGGATTTTAGTAAGGTGAAGTAATTATAAGAGGATGTCATGCCGAACTTGTTTCGGCATCCCACATGCAGAGTGAAAAAGCAGTTGTGCGGTGGGTGTCATCCTGAGGTTCTCGAAGGATGAGCGTAAAGGCCTTTGCCCGCGTTTCGAGTGCCTCAACATGACACCCCACGCTTGTATTCTGTTATCAGTCAAATTTCTTGAGGTAGTTTGGTTTGATAAGCTCCCCATACCAAATACTGGGTATCTTATCCATGCTGAACCAGTAATAGCCCGGCGCGTTTTGCAGCACCTGTAAATTCTGCGCGGGCATAAAGCTTTGCGCCAGCAGGAACTGCTTTTGGTGCTGCGCGTTTTCCACCACATCCATCACGATAAAACAATGCCCCGGCGAACCGCCGTGAATGAACACATCACCGGCTTTTAATGTAGTTGGATCAGTAACCGGTTTCAATTCCTTTTCCAGGGATAATGTACCCGCATAGGCGAAGACCAACTGCATGTAGTTCATAAAGGTTTTGTAGCCATAATCCTTTTTCGCTTTTAGCACCCAATGATCATTATGATAACGATACCCATCGGCATAATGGATATAGTCGCACTTGAAGCCGCTCACAAATTTAAAGCTGATATCATTGTACCTTTTCTGGCTATACAGGTACTCGCCCCGTAAGCGCATCACTACATCGGCGCATTGCTGCAGGTCCCCGTGCCCTACACTGATGTCGACCACCGCGGCAGTTTCCGCATCAGTCGCCGCGACATCACCTTTGTAGGTCAGCGTAAGCGTACCGGCTGGTTTTAATGGCAGGTTTTGTAAATAAGCGCCAAAACTGCCAGGCTGAGCCGCAACCTGGTGGTAGCCTTCTGGAACGCGAAAACGCGTCAGTACATTATCAGCAGGGCTAAAAGGCGTGTAAAGTAATAGTGACAGGATCAGCAGTGTTTTCATCACTCAAAGTTTAGGGCAACAACTCGGGGCGGTATTCAAAATGCATGGTATCGTAATGATACCATTTGCCGCCCCATATAAAACCGTGCCGCTCAAATATATCCACTATAACTTGCGGAATGCGGTTTTGGTATTTCACGTCTGCATTTTCGTTGGTGCATTTGCAGGCCCACTGCCAGTAATCGAAATATTGCGTGTTCAGGTCTATGGTCATCCCGAAGCTGTGCATACTGTGCCGGTGTGTCCCGTGTATGTCCCGCCAGGCAAATGTCCCGCCGATGTTGGTCAGGTATTTCTTCAGTTCGGGGTGCTCGTCCAGTTCTTTCGATATGGCCTCCAGCTTTTTGTCGACCCCATTCACTTTGGTCACCGTAATTTTCTGACCGACCAGTTTCGGGCACCAGGTTATGGTCACCAGGTTCTTTTCTACCTCGCTTTTCGTACTGCCGTATATCTTCTCAAAAAACGGCTCGTACCTTATTCGGCCGGGATCAAAGTTTTTGGTGGGCCGTTCTTTAAGTTGTCCCATCTTATACTTTTGACTGAACATATCTTTCATATCAGGCTCATCCAGTAAGTTTTGGTACGATTTATTTTTGATGCCATCGTCCCATAGTAATTTGCTGCCGTCTTTAAATAGAATGTGATTATTCGCATAACCATATATGATATCGGGGTAACATTGCATTAATTTTTTGGCTCCAGGCGGGATGGTGTCAACTTTATCAGCGTTCGATTTTATTGAAAGGAATAGAAAAAATAATACAGCGATTCTCCTCATGGTGGACTAGTTAATAAATATAAGAAATCTTCAATCCTGCGAATCTTAGTTCAGACAACTTTTATATCATATTTCGCTAAAAGCCCCGCCAGCCCATGCACCGAAAACTTCGCCCTTTTTATATCGTTATTATCCGGGTCGATGACGAAATTGTAAGAAGTACTCAAATCTGCATTCTTTAGAATGGTCTGATCGAAAAAAGCCCGCTGCAGATTGCAGTTTTCGAATTTGCAATCTGTGAGGTCGGCCTCGGTCAGGTCGGTTTCCACCATCGAGCAATCCTTAAAAACAGCTTTCTTGTTTTTCTTTTTGAAGAAGACGGCGTTATCCAAAATGCAGCCGTCAAAGTGCATTTCCATTAAAAAATCAAGACTCCGGCTAAAGTTCAGTCCGCTGAGCTTGCAATGTTTAAAGCGGATATGCTGCAGACCGGTATTGGAAACATTCGCTATCGACAGGTTACAATCCTCAAAAACACAATCGATAAAAAGGATACCGCCGAGGTTGGCATTGGCAAGATCGCAGTTTACAAATTTGCAGTTCTCAAACTGGCGGCTGCTGAAAACCGGGTCAGTCGCGGTGATGCGGGTAAAGGTTTGATCTTCTTGTATTTCGGGTGGCATGGGTAATTTATTTATATATTAACCCAAACTTCCCCGAATCGGTTTTTGACACTTGCGGATAGATGTCATCGGCAGTGCCAGCTATGCCGTCGAGGCCTGACGAGAATAAATAATAATGATCGCCAGACCTGCGATAATTGAAAAGCGGCTGCTCTTTCCCCCAATTTCTGAAAGGACTTGATTGTGTCGGGTCGCTGGTAAATGTCAACGGCAGTTCTTTACTGATCTGCTGTAAGCTATCAGGATAAGCCCCGTGCTCAAATTTATAGAATTCGATGGTTTTGACCAGCGCTTTCAATTCCCAACGTGCATTAGGTACAAATTGCTTACGCCACCCGAGGTCGAGGGGGCCGCTTAATGCCCAAAAAATCAGAAAGGTACAAGCAATTCCTCCCAACCCTATCAATATAAACCATTTTTGTCTATATCTCGAAGCTCCATCGGCCAATAGAATGATGCCCGCAACTGCGCCGATTACCGGAATTAAACATGCAAGGCACCAGTAAACAGATGGGTTTTCTTTTTTGTCGCGGAAAACAGGTTTTACGGTTGGGCCTAACGGAGCTATTTTGTGTTGAACAAGCCCTAAAAAGTTTGTCGCGTCGGCATCTGTTTGAAAATTCCTCTTTGGAAATAAAAGCATTCTCTTGTCAGCGAGGATGAGGTAAATAAATTCCCCCACCACATTTGCAGAAGCTATGCTTTGCCAGTTCCATGTTTTGGTAAGGCTTTCAGATTCTATCAAAAGGCCTTCGTCCGTAGTGGTGAGCTTTTTTTTCTCGAAAGCGGCTGGTTCTTTAGCAAGGGCTTTATTTAGAGCAATAAGGGATTTCAGCAAAGGAATAAAATAGTAAATACTAAAAATAACTACGGCAGAAGCAATAATTCCACTTAAAAACCTGAGCCATTCGAACGGCTTGCTGCTGAAATAGCATATCGCGATGAGTAAAAGCGCGAAAACCACTAAACGCCTTTTTCTGAGCCCGTTTTTGTAATAGGTTTTATAGAAATCGGTGAAATCTTTTTTGCTGTATTGGTACGTTATGTCCATTTCAGGTGATAAGATTAGTTTAGGTTGAAGTTAGAAAATTATCGAAAGATTTCAATACCCGCCCTTAACCGTACTCCCGGCAAATTGCGCCGCGCCATCGGCGCTGCCAAAGCGTTTCTTCGCTTCTTCCAGCATGGCCGCGGTAGCCGTAGCGCCAACGCGCGTTACGCCGAGGGCTTTTACTTTCAGCAGGTCGTCCAATGTGCGGACACCGCCTGCGGCTTTGATCTGTACTTCCGGGGCCGAGTGCTTCCGCATCAGGATGAGGTCGTGTTCCGTTGCGCCTTCATAGCTGTATTTGCCGTCAGCGCCTTTTACGAAGCCGTAGCCCGTAGAAGTTTTTACGAACTCCACACCTGCCGCGCTGCATATTTCGCATAGCTTGATCTTGTATTGATCATCGGGCAGAAAGTCGTTCTCAAAGATCACCTTCAATGCCGCTTTATGCTTTTTGGTGACCGCCACGATGGCACTGATCTCCTTTTCCACGTAATCCCAATCTTCGCCCAATACCTTGCCGATATTCACCACCATGTCTATCTCCTGCGCGCCGTCCTTGCAAGCCTGTTCGGTCTCGTAAACTTTTACATCGGTGGTGCTATTGCCCTGCGGGAAACCGATCACCGCGCAAACCATCACGTCCGAACCTTTGAGCCATTCCACTGCTTCTTTGATGGCATAAGGCTTGATGCAGACCGTGGCAACATTATAAGCTTTGGCTAACTGGCAGCCTTCAAAAAGGTCCTTATCCGTCATCGTAGGATGCAATAAGGAATGATCGATCATTTTGGCTAATGCGGTAATTTGATCCATGGGAGTATAATTGGTGAGTTAAACTTACGAAGATTCCGCTGATAACTAATAACTGGTTACTGATAACTAACCCTCACATGTTTCTCCTATACTGCCCCCCAACCTCGTACAAAGCATGCGATATCTGCCCGAGCGAGCAGCATTTGCAAACCTCCATCAGCGTTTCGAAAATGTTCTCGCCCGCTATGGCGGTCTGCTGCAGTTGTTTGAGCAGGGCAGGTGCCTTATCGGCATTACGTTTTTGGAAAGCTTCCAATGCTTTGATCTGGAATTGTTTTTCTTCTTCCGTCGCGCGGATCACCTCAGAAGGGGTGATCGTCGGCGAGCCCTTTTTGTTGAGGAAAGTATTTACACCCACGATTGGATATTCGCCGTTATGTTTCAGGGTTTCGTAGTAAAGTGATTCCTCCTGTATCTTGCCGCGCTGGTACATGGTCTCCATTGCGCCCAGCACACCGCCGCGGTCGTTGATGCGCTTGAATTCGGTTAATACCGCTTCTTCCACCAGGTCGGTCAGTTCTTCGATGATGAACGCGCCCTGCAGCGGGTTCTCATTTTTGGCCAGGCCCAACTCACGGTTAATGATGAGTTGTATAGCCATTGCCCGGCGAACGGATTCTTCGGTAGGAGTGGTTATCGCCTCGTCATACGCGTTGGTATGCAACGAATTACAATTATCGTAGATGGCATACAGCGCCTGCAGCGTGGTGCGGATATCGTTAAAGTCGATCTCCTGCGCGTGCAGCGAGCGGCCGCTGGTTTGGATATGGTATTTCAGCTTTTGCGAGCGGTCGTTACCCTTGTATTTGTTCTTAACGGCTTTGGCCCATATCCGCCGCGCAACGCGACCGATCACCGAATATTCCGGGTCGAGGCCATTCGAAAAGAAGAACGACAAATTCGGCGCAAAGTCATCGATATGCATGCCCCGGCTCAGGTAATACTCTACGTAAGTAAAGCCGTTCGACAAGGTAAAGGCCAGCTGCGAAATTGGGTTAGCGCCAGCCTCGGCAATATGGTAACCCGAAATAGATACCGAATAGAAATTGCGAACCTTCTCATCGATAAAATACTGCTGCACATCGCCCATCATCCGCAAGGCGAACTCGGTGGAGAAGATGCAGGTATTTTGCGCCTGGTCCTCTTTCAAAATATCCGCCTGCACCGTCCCGCGAACGGTAGAGATGGCTTTGGCTTTCAGTTTTTTGTAAACGTCTGGTGGCAGAACCTGGTCGCCGGTAAGGCCCAATAACATTAAGCCTAAACCCTTATTCCCTTTCGGCAGGGAACCATCATATTTTGGCGGAGATAGATTTTTATAGGATTCCTTAAACTTCGCCTCCACCAAATGCTCCAGTTTGTGCTCCTTAATATATTTCTCGCATTGCTGGTCGATGGCCGCATTCATAAAATAACCCAGCAGCATTGGCGCGGGGCCGTTGATGGTCATGGATACAGAAGTAGCGGGGTCGCACAGGTCAAAACCTGAATACAATTTCTTGGCATCATCCAGCGTGGCAATGCTCACACCCGAGTTGCCGATCTTACCATAAATATCCGGCCTGGTATGCGGATCCTCGCCATACAGCGTTACTGAATCAAATGCAGTTGACAGCCTGTGCGCCGGTTGCCCCAATGATACATAATGGAAACGCCTGTTGGTGCGTTCCGGACCGCCCTCACCGGCAAACATCCGCGTCGGGTCCTCGCCTTCGCGTTTGATGGGGAACACCCCGGCAGCATAAGGAAATTCGCCCGGTACATTTTCGGTCAGCAGCCAGCGCAGGATGTCGCCCCAGGCCTCGTAACGCGGCAGGGAAATTTTGGGTATTTTAAGCTGCGATAGCGAAGTATAAAACATCGGCTGTTTGATCTCTTTATCTCTTACCTTGTAAATAAAGTTCCCGGCTTTATATCGCTTAACCGTTTCCGGCCATTCGTTCAGCAACCTTTTACATTCAGGATGCAGATGGCCTTCTAAATTCTTATAAATATCCCGTAGAGACGCGATACTTCGCGTCTCTACGTCATCTGCGTTTGGAGACGCAAGGTGCTGCGCCTCTACAATATTCGCGTTTAGAGACGCAAGGTATTGCGTCTCTACAATATCGATCACACCTTGCACCTGGAACATCTGCTGCGCAACCTTGCACTGCTCATCCACCCATTCGCCATATTCCTTACTGCTTTCCGCGATCTCGGCCAAATAGCGTGTCCGGTCGGGGGGAATGATAAATATCTTTTCCGACTCGCCCCAGTGCAGGGCAGCGGTATCGTATTTCTTACCGATAAAATTGACGCCTGTTTTTACTTTGATGGCCCGCATCAGCGCCTCGAACAGGTTATTCATACCCGGGTCGTTGAACTGCGATGCCATGGTGCCGTAAACCGGCAGTTCCTCGTCTTTGGCCGTAAATAGGTGGTGATTCCGTTTATATTGCTTGCGCACATCGCGTATGGCATCCAGCGCGCCGCGTTTGTCGAATTTGTTTAGGGCGACGATGTCGGCAAAATCCAGCATATCGATCTTCTCCAGTTGTGTTGCCGCACCGAATTCGGGCGTCATCACGTACATCGACAGGTCGCAGTAATCGGTGATCATCGTATCCGATTGGCCTATGCCTGATGTTTCCACTATAATAAGATCATAACCCGCGGCCTTGCAGATATCGATCGACTCCTGCACATATTTTGACAGCGCCAAATTAGCCTGCCTTGTCGCCAGCGAGCGCATATATACCCGCGGACTATTGATCGAATTCATCCGTATCCGGTCGCCCAGTAAAGCCCCGCCGGTTTTCCTTTTGGAAGGATCGACAGAAATAATGGCTAAGGTTTTATCCGTCTCCATCAAAAACCGGCGCACGATCTCATCCACCAGCGACGATTTTCCCGCACCGCCGGTACCCGTAATACCTAAAACAGGGATCCCTTTTTTCGCCCCGCGCCTTGCGCCATCCGCCTTAGCGAACTGCTCAGGGTCATTCTCTGCCAATGTTATTAACGACGCGATCGCTTTCGGGTCCTTTTTGGGCAGGTGTTTCAGTTCGCCGTTCAGTTTGGTCACCGTCGCGAAGTCGCATTGCTGCAGCATATCGTTGATCATGCCCTGCAGGCCCATCGTGCGGCCATCATCCGGCGAATAGATGCGTGCGATGCCGTAATCCTGTAATTCTTTGATCTCGGCGGGCAGTATCACGCCGCCGCCGCCGCCAAATATTTTGATATGCCCTGCCCCGCGTTCGCGCAGCAGGTCGTACATGTATTTGAAGTATTCAATGTGGCCGCCCTGGTACGAGGTGAGCGCGATGCCCTGCACATCTTCCTGGATGGCGCAGTTCACCACCTCATCCACCGAGCGGTTGTGCCCCAGGTGGATCACCTCGGCGCCGCTTGCCTGCAAAATGCGCCGCATGATATTGATGGTCGCATCGTGCCCGTCGAACAGCGAAGCCGCGGTTACAAAGCGTATCTTATGTTTGGCGTGGTATGGCGCAAGGGTTTCCATTGGCATGGTTTGTACTGCAAAGCTAAACAAAATGTTATAAAGCTATGCGTGCATAATAATTGGGTGGATCAACAGCCTTTATAAACTAAATTCCTTTCTGGCAATTGAAAGGATCGTTTCAGTGGTTATGGGTTTTGATACAAAACCTTTTACATTCTTATTATCAGCGGCTTTATTTCTGTCACGGTGATCCAGGGAAGTGGATAATACATAAATGCTGATCTGTATTTTCACTTCATCGCTGAATTCTTCGTACCGCATTAAAAATTCCCAGCCGTTAATTTTCGGCATATGTATGTCGAGAAAAAGCACGGTGTGATCTGAACTTTCGGCATATTTTTCTTGTATAAATTCAAGCCCTTTTTCGGGTTCAGTGAATGTTTCAATATCCACCCCTTCACCCAGGATACTTTTTATAACTATATCATGGAGTATATTGTTAAAATCGTCATCATCGACAAGAATAAATCTCACATCTGTGCTCATATCGCAAATTCAATTTTAAACTCGGTTCCCACATTTTCCTCGCTCTGTATACTTATTTTTCCTCCAAGGGCCTCTACCTGCGTTTTTACCATAAATAAACCAATTCCCTTGCCTTCAATATTTGGATGGAAACGCTTGTACAAGCCAAAAACCTGCCCGCCTTTTTTATGGAGATCGATACCCATTCCATTATCGCTAAAGATCAATTCGATCTTATCTTTTAGCAGGTGACTCATAATTTCAATAACACAGTGATTACCCGGCCGGCGATATTTAACGCTGTTTGAAATAAGGTTTAAAAATATGCTGTACAAATAGGGCTTTACGGTGAAATACTCGTCTACATCCGGAAAGTCATATTTTATTTCTACATCGTTCTTATCTATCAGTTCCGAAATACTGGCCTTTATATCGTCAACCAATCCCGGAAAATTAACGAGTTCCCTGGTATCATCAATTTTGCCCTTTACCTGTAAAATATGGTTAAGGTCGTGTAAAACTTCGTCAATCTTTATAGCAGACGTATTGATCCCTTTCTTAAGAATTACTTTTTCTTCTATAGTTAATCCCATTTCATTTAAAGCAGTAGAAGCGCCTATAATATTAGCTACCGGCGCCCGCAGGTTATGAGAAACGATATAAGCGAATTGTTCGAGTTCTTTATTCCGCTGCAATAGCTCATTCACCATTTTTATGCGCTCCATTTCGGCCAGTTTTAATTCTGCAGCCCGTTTTTCTTTCTCCTTATTTTGAAATACAAGTTCTTTGTTAGCTATGGTTAACTCGGTTGCCCGCTTTCCCTTTTCTTCATTTTGAAACAAAAGCTCCTTATTGGCTATTAATAATTCTTCGGCCCGCTTCCCTTTTTCTTCATTTTGAAACAAAAGCTCATCATTGGCGATAAGTAGTTCATGTGCCCGTTTTCCTTTCTCTGCATTTTGAAACAAAAGCTCTTTATTGGCGATGGCCAGTTCAGCGGCCCGTTTCCTTTTCTCTTTGGCCTGGTACAGGTATTTGCCAGCAATGATCACCAAAAGAATGGTGAGTCCCGCCATTAGCATAAACAGAGCCAACGAAAAACGGCCAAAGGCTATTTCGTTGCGCGCATTCATTTGCTTTCGCTGTTTAAATAAAATGTCTTCGTGCCACTGGATTGTGTTAGCAATTTGGTTGATCCTGTTCGTATAGCGTTTACGGTTTTTGTCGGCAGTATAGGCAATAACACTCGATAAACCGTGTTTGCCTCTTGATTCGATCGTTTTAGAGGAATAATTTACCAGCTTATGCATATATAAATCGAGAGAGTCTGTAAGCTTTTGCTGCGCGGGATTATCACGTGTAAGTTGCCTGAGCAGCCCGATATAACCAAAGGCCGCTTTTTGGGTGTGATTTAAGGGCTCGAGAAACACACTGTCATCAGTAATTAAAAAATCCCTCGAAGTGATCTGCATCTCTCTGCCAAGAGAACGGATGTTAGATGACTGTATAATAACCTGCTCTGAGTGCTGCACCCATTGTTCGGAGTCAAGAAGCTTTTGGTCGCTGGTATAAACGGCATAACCTAATATCCCGTTGATCACAAGGATGATAAAAGAAAATATAAAAAGCTTATAACGAACACTGATTTTCATCACTGGCCTTGTTTTAGTCCCCTCATATTTGACTGCTGGTGATGGTTGCCAGTAATTGCGGAGATAGTCTTTGATTAGAAAGCCTTCGTTAATGACGCGGAGATAAGATTCTGTGGTTAACGATAAAGCGTATTATTTGCCCTGGTATACGGACCATATTTTCTTCTGATAGAACCTGTGAGTGTAAATATTGTTTTATATTTAATTATTAATTGAGTATAAAGTTTATTAATTATTATTTAATAAATAATATTCAGCAGCAAGTTTTTTAATCGTAAAGGGGTATCTGCCACGACCTGGCACAAAAAGATCTTTTTATATGATTTGCTAACGCGTAAATATCCTGCGAAGTCTTTAAAACAATGCACCTTTCCGGGTATTTCCGGATGCGGGTTAAGCCTGTCAAGGCCGGTGGTAATAAAATTTGAATTTTAAAATTCGTTCCCCGCAATTGTAAGGATCGCTTCCGTGGTCAGTGGTTTTGATACAAAACCTTTGATGCATTCATACTTTTTCGCCTTATCTCTATCGCGCTGGTTAATTGAAGAAGAAAGCAGGTAAATACTGATCTGCATTTTTATTTCTTCGCTGAATTTTTCATAATGCCCCAAAAAATCCCAGCCGGTTAGCGCCGGCATATTGATATCAAGAAAAAGTACCGAATGGGTCATTAATCGGTTGATATTATTTTGAATAAAAACCAGCCCTTCCCAGGGTTGTGTAAATGTTTTGATCCCCACCTCGTGCAGCGTCCTTTTTAACATCAGGCTGCAAATAGTATTATTTAATGGATCATCGTCCACAATAATATATTTTGTTTCCGTGCTCATATTTCAAATTCGATTAAAAATTCTGTCCCCTTATTTTCCTCACTCTTTATGCTTATTTTTCCTCCAAGGGTTTCAACTTGTGTTTTCACCATGAAAAGGCCCATGCCTTTTCCTTCGATATTATCATGAAACCGTTTATATAAACCAAAAACCTGTTCGCCATTTTTTTGAAGGTTGATGCCTATTCCATTATCTCTAAAGCTCAATTCGATATGATCATTCACGATGCGGCTCTTAATTTCAATGATGCAGTGAGTATTCTTTCGGCGGTATTTGACACTATTTGAAATGAGGTTATAAAAAACGCTGTACAAATACGGTTTTAGGGTTATATACTCATTTATAGCTGAGAAATCAGATCTTATATCTACGTCTGTTACGAGGTTGGTAATACTTGCCTGTATGTCGTTAACCAGGTCGGAAAAATTAACCGTTTCCTTAGCCTCAGCCATCTTGTTTTTTACCTGCAAAATTTGATTAAGATCGCTTACAATCTCATCCAGTTTTTTGACTGCGCCACTGATCCCCTTACTAAGTGTTCCTTTTTCTTCCTCACTTAGATCCGGAAATTCCAGGGCGGATGACGCGCCCAGGATGTTAGCTACAGGTGCACGCAGGTTATGCGAAATGATATACGCAAATTGCTCAAGCTCTGTATTTCGCAACATCAGGTCACTAACTAATTCCAAACGCTCTATCTCCGCCATCTTTCTTTCGGTGATATCCTGTAGTATGCCGTACAGCCGTATGGGCGTATTATCATCGTTAAATTCAAACCGCCATTTGTTGAAGACATATTTAACGATGCCATTTTTTAGTAACAGCCTGTAATCGGTCGAATTATTTTCGATCCTATCAAACATTAAAAGGCAATTTTTTAAATCGTCCGGGTGAATAAATGATAAAAATAGTTCGGCGGAAGGGGACACTGTTCTCTCAAGTCCAAATATTTGATATAACCCATCCGACCAAATTTCTGATTTATCCAGCAGGTCAATTTCCCAACTCCCTGTATGAGCCATTGACTGGGCTTCCTTTAAACTTCTATCGCTATCTTTAAGTTTTTCTTCAAATAGTTTATTTTCGGTGATATCCTGGATCAGGGTCATAAAGGTGACCTCTTTCTCATTTTTCATAACAGAAATAAACCACTCGCACCATATTATCTTCCCATCCTTTGTCAGGTTCCTGATCCGGAGAATGTTCCTTGCGGATTCGCCCGCGATCAGTTGGTTTAGTACAATATTTAACCATTCCCAGTCCTCTTCATAGATGACACTATAAATGTTCAGATCAGGGCTTACTTGTTCATTCAGGCCCCATCCAAATATTTCTTTAGCTTTATTTGATACCGACTTTAACCGCATTTGCTGGTCGAACTCAATAAATCCAAGGGGCGTGTTTTCGCTATGGAATACCAGCTTTTCATGAATTACCCGCTGTTGTTCCTGCAACTGGTGTTTTTCGATCGAATTGATAACAGCCGAAGGCAGCCGGCCAAGGCGGTCTTTAATAATATAGTCACAAGCGCCTTCCTTCATTACCTTTGCAGCGAATTCATCGCTCATTGTTGCGGTTACCAAAATAAACGGCGCCTTAACGCCGGCTTCTTTTACCAGGCTGAGCGCTTCGTGCGAATCAAAGGAAGCAAGCGAATGGTCCGAGAGTATGATATCAGGCGAGAAAGTTTTTAATGCGTGTTTAAACTCCGCCTTAGTATCAACAACCAGTATTTCTGAGTCTATTTTCCCTTTTTTTAATTCCCTGGCAACCAATTCTCCATCAGCCGGTACATCTTCAAGATGAAGTATCCTCATTTTTTGTTTCATTTTGTTTTGATTACACTATTTTAAGAGGCTGGCTGGCTAAGATGCAGCCAATATATTCCCAGGTCATTCACTACTTTACGAAAATTGTCAAAGTCTACTGGCTTTACAATATAACTGTTAGCGCCAAGCGAATAGGATTTTTCTACATCAGGATGCTCTTTCGATGAGGTAAGCATTACTACCGGTATCGTCTTTGTCAGCTCATCGGATTTGAGTTGTTCTAAAACTTCGAGCCCGCTTATTTTTGGCATTTTAAGGTCGAGCAATATTACCCTGGGCTTGTTGTCAGTATTTCTTCCTGCATATTGCCCCTTCCCGAACAAAAAGTCGAGCGCGTCTTCACCATCGTATAAATGAATAATATACCGGGCGACACTGTTTTTTTGTAATGCCCGTATGGCAAGCTCTGCATCGTTTTCATTATCCTCTATCAGCAGGATATCGATTTCTTTATTTTCCATGGTTAATTTATTTTGTTTGATGTTTTTCTGGTAAGCTGAAGTAAAAGGTAGCGCCCTTATTGATTTCTCCCTTTGCCCATATATTTCCTCCCTGCTTGGTTATAATTCTTTGAACCAGGGCCAATCCCACGCCCGTTCCTTCAAACTCTTTTGACGAGTGCAGCCGCTGAAATACGCCGAATAATTTGCCTGCATATTTCATATCAAAGCCCACACCGTTGTCAGATATGGAATAGATCAGCTCGTCATCTTTCCGCTCCGACCCTATCTTAATATCAGGTTTTTTATTGTTGGAAGAGTATTTTATCGCATTGGATAATAAATTTAACCACACCTGGTTCATCAGCGTTGCATCCGCTATAACGGGGTGAAGATCACCGATTTCTACCACCGCTTCGGATTGATGGGCGGTATTCAATTCAGCGAGTGCGTTTTCGGCCAGGACCGTCATATTGACCACTGATTTTTTAACTTCCTTTCTTCCTAACCTCGAAAATGTAAGCAGGTCATCTATCAGCACCCCCATTTTTTTTGCATTATCCTGTATTACGGTAAGCATGCGTCTCCCTTCATCATCAAGCCGGTCGCCATAATCCTCTTCCAATATTTTAGCATAGCCGTTTACGGCCCTTAAGGGGGTGCGCAGATCATGCGATACCGAGTATGAGAATGACTCTAATTCCAGGTTGGCCGATTGCAGTTGTGAGGTGCTTTCAATTAACTCTCCCGCCCGCTTTTCTTTCTCCGCGTTCTGAAAAACAAGTTCCCTGTTGGCTATGATCAGCTCTGCCGCCCGTTTTTCTTTCTCCAGGTTTTGAAAAGCAAGTTCCTTATTGGCAACGATAAGTTCTGCCGCCCTGTTTTCTTTCTCCCGGTTTTGGAAAACCAGTTCCATATTCGCAATGATCAGTTCTGCCGCCCGCTTTTCCTTCTCGTTATTTTGAAAAGCAAGCTCTTTGTTGGCGGTGATTAATTCCTGGGCATGTTTTTCCTTTTCTTTATTTTGAAAGGCAAGCTCTTTATTGACGGTGAATAACTCTTCGGCCATTTTAACTATATAATATCTGTTCTTGGGGAAACATATTTACAGGGTTTCTCCTATTTTGTACAAAAAGGAACTATTGTAAGCACCACGTTCGGCTTTTTGGTTTAACTCACCTATTTTTCCATTGGTGATTGTTACACACAGGTAGCTTATAAATCGTAGTCCCTAAGCCAATTAGTAAGTGCTGAAAAGATAATGGCGATCTTAATATGGAAGTGTTTATTAGGCAATTGTTCTTTAAGTTACAATAGCCTTAGGAGTTGTTTGGTGCAAGGTACAATTAAATACTGGTTAAATTCTTAATTAACTAATTAATAATTAAACATTATCTACAGTTAATACATTAATCTGAATTGGCGGTAATTTACTTTTAATTAAATTAGCAAATGTACAGTGAAAACCCCCATTTCTTAAATCAATTTAAGAATTTGCTGAAGATCGCGATCGCAAGACAGCATACCTTGAATGCGTTCGCCGCCAATTAGATTTAGCGGAGTGGTATATTCGAAAGCAAAGTCTTATAGCGTTTCGCCAGAAGGCAGCCGTGTAATATCGGTTGTTATGGGCAGCCTGAACACCCGGTCGCCATCAGATTTGGTAACGATGATCCAGAAGTCTTTCAGTTGCTGCCTGTCATTTATGGGCTTAAGGTCAATTACGGCCTGGGCGGCCTTATAGGCTAAATTATAGATAAAGATCGTAGTCAATTCGGATGAACAATCGTATTCATGTGCGGGCAGATCGTGCCACACGCCGTTATGCCTCACGGCCCGGTTAAACAAGGCATCGCGCATTTCCTGCTGCAGCAGGAAATGATCGCCATCATCCGGATTGTGCAATTCAACTCTTGTGGTAAAATTTTCCATCGTATCGGCAATGAGAATTTAACCTGAGCTTAAAGGTGGGTTTTATTCTCTGGCAGCGCAATCTTTTTAGCTCAATTTTAAGGCCAAATGCTAAAACAGGTATTATCCGCAAAAACAGGACCTGTTTTGAACGCAGGTCCCGTTCTTTGTATCTGAAATGTCAGCTTGCTGCTATCTAAAGGCTTGCCCCGGGCGGTAGTTTAAGCGGGTCGGTGGTTTGTGGCAGTATGTATGCCCTCTCCAGGGCTTCAGTGACCAAAAGGTAATAGCTCTTCGGCTGCATCTGGTCATTAAGGGGTTTGTTGTTGATGACTGCCTGGGCAGCGGCTCCGGCATCGCTGTATATTTGGCTAAGTGTTACATTGGCGGTGCGATCGTACTCGCCGGGGGGCAGGTCGTGCCATAAACCGCAATAATTGATGACGCGATAGAATTCGCTGTCGCGCATTTCCTGGTGTAGCAGGTCGTAGTCGTTGCTGTCGGGATTAACCAATTCGATCCGTGTTGTAAAACTTGACATTGTTTTAAGATTTGTTGTTGTGATAGCCAAAGGTCGGTTAAATGCTTAGGAATGTCATCGGTGTTTTCACGGTATTTTGAACGTAAAAACCCGCAATCAGTGCAATCATGGAACAAAATCAGTGTCATCCAAAAAGCGTATCTTTGCCCCATCATCGGTGTAATCATCACAAAATCGGTGTAATCATTTGTAACAATCGGTGGAATCATTACTACAGCAAGGCATCAAAGGCTATAACAATTACGGAGCATGGCTGCGCGAAAAGTATAACGGGCAGCGCGTGTTTAAGGTAATTGTCGATGGCGGTTTTACCTGCCCCAACCGCGACGGTTCCAAAGGCTATGGCGGCTGTACCTATTGTAATGTCGACTCCTTTACGCCAAGCGTATCGCGGCAGGAACCTAACCTCCGCGAACAGGTGATCAAAGGCATGGAGCGTGCTATCAAAGGCAACAGGGCCGATAAATTCATCATCTATTTTCAGCCCAATACGAATACTTATGCCCCGGCACATTATTTAAAGATGCTGTATGACGAGGCGCTGAGCATCAATACTGAAAATATCGTCGGCTTATCCGTGGGCACCCGCCCGGATTGTATCGACGCGGAAAAGATCGCCCTGCTGGAAAGCTATACCGACCGTTTTGATGTGGACCTGGAAATGGGTATGGAGTCGATCTATGACGATACCCTCAAACAGATCAACCGTGGCTGCCTGCATGGCGACCTGGTAAATACTTTAAACCTGGTAAAAAATAGCTCGCTGGATATTTGCGTGCATACCATCTTCGGTTTCCCCTGGGAAACGAAGGAGATGATGCTGAAGTATGCGGAAGAGATCAACCGCTTCCCGCAGATCAAATTTGTGAAGTTCCACCACCTGCATATCGTGGAGGGTTCTGTAATGGGCGTCAAATACAAGCGCGAACCGTTTAAACTGTTCACCCTGCCCGAATACGCAGACTTTTTATGCGAACTGCTGCCGCTCGTCCGCCCTGATGTGGTCATCCAGCGTTTGTTCGGCCTGTCCGACCTGGAACTGCTCATTGCACCCAACTGGCAGCTCAAAAAATCAGAGATACAGCATTATCTTGATAAGACCATTGCGGATAGGGGCGTGGTGCAGGGATCAGCGCTATTGTAAATTGCTCCGTAGGAGCAAAACGTTTGTAGAATATTAGGAAAAAATATTTTTGCACCGTAGGTGCAACCCCCAGCAGACAAGCACAGTGCATGGTAGCATGGCGTACAAGTATTGCACCTACGGCGCAAAAATTATTTTCTATATGGTTTTCTACAAAGCGGTAACCCCTACGGGGCAATTTTCCTATCGCTTGCCTTTGCTCTTTCTTCTCACCAGGTAAATTAGCAGTACTATAATTAGTATTACCAAGGCGATCTCCCACCAATTAAAAACAGCCTTAAAGTAAAAGCCTGAAGAAACTGCAGAATCGGCTTGTAGTAGGATATTCATTGTCTAAGGTTTACCCGAAATTACGAAATATATGAGATAATTTAACCCTCTTTACCGCTTGCGGTAGAGAGGGTGGTCGAGCGCAGCAATGACCGGGTGAGTTTACGAAGCGGCATTACCGCTAATGCAATGGCGTCAGACTCACCCCGACGTCTCCGCTATCCAGCGGATCGTCGACCCTCTCTTCGCTGCGCGAAAAGAGGGTAAGAAAATGCTTGGAATAATTATTTACTCGAAGCCACCAAAGGTGTTTTAAACTTATTCTTGCAATGCTCACAATAGTAATTTGTCCCCTTTATCGATATGCTTTTTATAAGATAGTAAACTCCAAAACCCAAAGAGACGCCGGACAGAATGAAACAGCCCGCAACCCCGGCGACAACAATGGAATCATTATATCCAGCTCTCAATGACTTATACTCCAGGTAACAGCCGAAAATAATACCCGCGCAGATAATTGCTTTGACGAAATAGCGTAACCGGCTATAAGTAGTTATATGATCGCTTTTGCACCTGGGGCACAGTTTTTTCATTGTATTAAGGTTATTCGAAATTACAAATAAAAGCAATGCAAACACTCAATTCCACAAATCCATCCCCGCTCCACCCATTATCCACCGGGTAAAATTCGTTCCGGGAGTATGGTATTTCAAAACTTTACCGGAAATTTAGAAAAACATGAAAAAGCTATTATTTATTTTGCTGATCCTGGGCGCCTCAAAGGTAAAGGCGCAGGATGTTATCATTAAAGGTTTCATCGGTGTGAAGGATAGTACCTTTACCCGGAGTATACCCTTTGAAGTGACGGCCGGAACCAATTCGGTAAAGTATGCTATAAAAGTTTTCGCGGCGGCAGGTGAGGTGACGGTAACGTTAACCGACCCTAATGATAAAAAATCGCTTAACGTTACTTTAGGCAACAAAGCAAGCAGCGGGGGCTACGGGCCCTCTGAAGGCGAATTATCTGACGACCTGAAGCCGAAAATACCCGGTACCTGGAAATTCAATATCAGGGCCGAAAATGTTACAGGACGAATTAGTTATCAAATTGAAATAAAAAAGCCTTGAGACGCTGCAGGTTGTTTTTAGGATTATTGCTGCTTGTCCCGGTTTACGGTTACGGTCAGCAAGCCAGGCTATCTGGCAAGGTAAGCCTGGACACGGGCTGGGCGCGTAAGTTTTATATCTGCCGCATGCCCGGGTTCGATTATATGTTCACCACTTACAGTGCCCTGATCATAACGGAAGGCGATATTGATACGGCCGGGAATTTTTCAGTCAATTTTCCTGCAACTAAGGACGAGTCCTTATATCGTTTGCATTTTATCAGGAAGGGCGACCCGGCCGCAACGCTCATCATCGGCAACAGGGATGTAAATCATGTCTTTTTCATCGCGAAGCGGGCTGATCACATCAATTTTCAGAAGGATGCAGGCCAACCTATTCGGCAGGCGGGCATCAGCGGCAGCAAAGCAAATGACGAATTGAATGATTTGATTGGCTTAGAGGATAACGACACAACAAGTAATAGCACCTTAATTGCTGCGGCAAACAAATCAACATCACAACTGGTAGGTTTGCTGGCCATTAGCCACACTGACAAGCTTAGTGACGGGCAAAAGGAGAAGGTGAGTGATATACTTGCCCATTATGATCAGCATAACGCTTACGGCGCCCATATTTTCCAGGAGTACAGGAGTGCCAATTATTGGAAATTGTACCTGGCGGGCGGTGTTTTAGTAGTAGCTGTATTTTCGCTGTATGGATACCGATTTTATAAAAGACGGGCTATCGCGAAGATCTGGCGCGAATTGAGTCAGCGGGAAACAGATATTGTCGCACTGATTTTATCGGGTAAATCAAACAAAGAAGTTGCGATGGCGCTGAGCATCGAATTGAGTACCGTTAAAACGCATGTCAATAACATTTATGCAAAACTTGGGGTCAATAATCGGAAGGATCTCGACAGGTATAAGGATTTGGTCAATAAGGCTGCCTCCCCATCCTTTAGTTAAAACCCGCAACAATTTACCAATCAGCATTGTAAAATTATCTGTGTGGAAATGTTGGTTTTATTGCATCAAAACCATTCTTTTTTTCGTTAATATTGTGTGTTACAAGCAATAAAAGCACCTGAACCGGCCCGGCGGATTTGAAGTGGCGGGAAGATTATCATGAAAAAACTCTCCTTGATCGTATTGATCCTGCTCGCATTTATGGCCTGCAGGAAAACAGCATTAAAGCCCAAGACGCTTTCGGGCGGCCCGGGTGTGCCGAACATCACTTATACCGCTACAAATAATTTAACGATAGGCACACCAGCTAGCATTAGCCCGGTAAATACGGGCGGGGCGGTACCGGCTACCACGTACGGCCAGGTTACAACCTTTGCTGGAAGTACAGCGTCAGATTCAGGGCACGTGGATGGAACAGGTACTGCCGCGCGGTTCAACTCGGCGCAGCAGATGGCGCTCGATGCATCGGGCAACCTGTATGTTGCCGATACCTATAACAATACGGTCCGAAAAATAGATCCGGCCGGCGTGGTGACCACTGTTGCCGGCCAGGTCGGCGTTTTCAATTTTACGGATGGGCAAGGTACCGCCGCTACTTTTGCCTATCCTGACGGACTGGCGATTGATGCATCCGGCAACATCTTTATAGCTGATTGGGCCAACGGCGCGATCAGGAAAATGACGCCAGCAGGCGCCGTAACCACCTTTTACCAGCAAATAGGTGGTTTTGTACCCAATGGCATAACTTTCGATAGTTCCGGAAATTTAATTGTCTCAACTTATAGTGCAAATCAAATAGTGAAAATTTCTCCAGCGGGCGTGGCAACCATTATTGCCGGGGACCCGCTACAGCAGACAGGGTTTGTGGACGGTACCGGCTCGTCGGCATTGTTTAATTTCCCCAGCGATGTTGTGACGGATGCCGCGGGCAATATTTACGTAGCCGATGGTTTCAACAATGCGGTACGCAAAATAACTCCCGCGGGAGTTGTAAGCACCTTCGCGGGCAGTACTGCCTACCAGGGCGCCAACTGGTATAATAATCCCGGCGGCTTTGCGGATGGCATTGGGAATGCTGCACTATTCAATAACGTAACCGGGTTTGCCATGTATCCGGGCGGTGTTTTGTATGTGGCCGATCGGTTTAACAACGATATCAGGCGGATCATGCCCGACGCGACTGTTAAACTGGTAGCCGGAAGTGCGACACAGGCTGTCGGCAATGCCGATGGTGTGGGAACAGCCGCCGGTTTTAACTGGCCGGATTATGTAACCATCGATAGCAACACAGGCATAGGGTACATATCGGAATGGGCAGGTAACCGTGTAAGGAAGATCGTGTTGACGGGCTATTCGCTTACTGGCACACTTCCGGCAGGTTTAACTTTCGATCCGACAACCGGAATAATCAGCGGCACACCTACCGCGGCATCACCCGCAACTACCTATACGGTTACCGGCTTTAATACAAGCGGGTTTAGCACCAGCACCTTTACGATAACGGTTAATTAGGCCTTGCAAGCAGCTCCGTTAGGAGCCAAATGTTGGTAAAGATAATAAGGTGCCACTTTGCGCCGCAGGTGCAAAACATCGCCCTCATGCGATACCGCTTTGTCATTAACCTATTGCTCCTACGGAGCACAACTTTATTTTTTCCTGGATCACCAACATCTTACCCCGATAGGGTAATGAAACGCATTAATTATCGCTTCAATTTATATCCCTGATAATTTTTTAATTTTTGCTTAAATTTAACCCCAAGCCAGAAACAACGTACACAGCGAAAATTTTTACTCTTGTCACAGCGGGAACAGCAGAATTACATACCGGCCCTCACGGGCGTGCGTGCATTAGCCGCATACCTGGTATTCATATCGCATTATGAATACACGTTCGACAAGAATTTTTCGCATTCCCTTCAGCGTTTCTTTTTAGAGTTCCACATCGGCGTGACGATATTTTTTGTGCTATCTGGCTTTTTGATCGCCTTCAGGTATTACGATAATTTCCAGCTCACCAAAGACTGGTTCAAACAATACCTCAAAAACCGCGTGGCGCGTATCTACCCGATGTATTTTTTGATCACCGCCGCGGCCTTCGTCGTTTATTATTTTACGCGCGATCCGGCCATTGTCAATGGCTTTCCCAGCGCGGTGGGTTTGTTTTTTATGCATATCACCTTTGTGCGCGGCTTCTTTCATCAACTGGTTTTTACCGGCGTGGCGCAGGGCTGGTCGCTTACCGTAGAAGAATGTTTTTATTTTTCGGCGCCAATCATCTTTTTAATTATCCATAAATACCGCAAGTATTATTTGCAGATCATTTCGCTAACGGCTTTTGGGTTTTTGATGGTTTTGATCTGCCGCAACATCAACTGGTATAGCTTTTTCGGCGACTTCACCTTTATGATGCTCTACACCTTTTTCGGGCGCTGCTTCGAATTTTTTGTGGGGATCAAACTCGCACTGATGGTGCGCAGCAAAGGCTTCCATCGCACCAATAAACTCAAGTTCACCTATATAGGTTTCTTCCTCATATTCTTTTGCGTGTGGATGATGTCGCTGCTGCCCATACCCGCGGGCTGGTCGGCGGGACTACATAACCCCTTTGGCATCATCATCAATAATTATTTGCTGGCCATGTCCATCGCGACGTTCTTTTATGGTTTGATAACCGAAACCACGGTAATGAAAAATGTACTGGCCACACCTTTTGTCGAGCTGCTGGGCAAAAGCTCCTACATCTTTTACCTCATCCACCTGGGTTTTATGTACGTGTTCATTTACAACGGCATCAACTGGCTGAACGATAAAACTTTCGTACTTTACGATAATTGGGGCGTCGACTGGCATTCGCCATTTGAGTACGATTGGCTGAATATTATCTATGCTTTCGTGTTATTGAACGTGGTGTCTGTAATTTTATTTAAATTTATCGAGGAACCTTTAAACCATTTTATACGTAAATCGGATTTCCTTGTAAAAGCGAAGTCAAAGCAATAAACCGGATATGTTCGATCGAACGGGATTTAATATTAATAAAAGTTCAATAAGGGTCGCCGGATTCCTGCTGGCGCTGTCCTTGCTTTGCCTGCAAAAAACATCGGCACAGGAAAAGAAGGAGAAAAACAATGGCGATATCAGCACCGAAGTGGTTGCTCATGACAGGGACGCCATCTTCAGCAGTTCCGCTTATTTTACTTTTTCTGTACATAACCCCACCGGCAAGGATGAGGCCGGCACAGTTAGTTATGTCGTGACCACCGAAAAAGGCGAGAAAGTGGCGGATAAAGTACAAAGCGTAAAGATCAGCCAGAACTCGAACGAGAACTATGATTTTCACCTGCCCGAGATGAAAACCGGTTTTTACAAGATCAACTTTATGATCAATGTATCCGATTACGACGATACCACGCGGCGCGCCTTCGGTATCAAGGCCGATGAGATACGACCGGAAACCGGGAAGCCCGCCGATTTCGACGAGTTCTGGCAAAATACCAAAGCCGAATTAGCCAAAGTGGCGCCAAATTTTAAGGTAACGCCGCTGCCTAAAAAGAACACGGATAACCGCGAGGTGTATCAATTCCAGATGCAGTCGCTGGACAATTATACGGTAAGCGGGTACATGACTATCCCCAAAACGAAAAACAAGAACCGAAAATTTTCGGTGCTGCTCGGCTTGCCGGGCTACCAGGTAAGTGTGGATCCGATGCTGGGCTTGGATAACGACCTGGCTATCATAACCATCGATGTGCGCGGGCAGGGCAACAGCCGCGACGGCATAGATACCCGCCGCGACGAGTACATTTCATACCGCCTGGAGGACAAGAATAAATACGTGATGCGCGGCGTGATCATGGATTGCGTGCGCTGTATCGACTTTATTTACTCGCGGCCCAACCTGAAGCACGACAATATTTTGGTAACCGGCGGCAGCATGGGCGGTTATTTGGCATTGGTGGTTGCCGGCGTGGATAAGCGCGTGAACCTATGCTCGGCACAGAACCCTATTTTATGCGACATCCGCGCCCTTGAGGGCGCCACCGACTGGCCCATTAGCGCCTTTAAAAAATATGTGGCCACGCAGCCGGGCCTCACGATGGACAAGGTACTGAGCAATATGGATTATTACGACGCCAAAAATTTCGCGCCCAATATTACCTGTCCTACTTTGATGGGCATCGGCCTGCTCGACCCCTTTGCGCCGCCGGGCGACGAGTACGCTACTTTTAACGAGATACCGGGCAAAAAGCATATCATGGTGTTCAAGAACCTGGCCCACGAGATCAATCAGAAATATAAGGATTACGAAGGGCGCTGGATGCGCGATACGTTTGCACTGTTTTAAAGGATGAAATGAAATTTACCAGGGCCCGTTTAAAATATTTCATAGCAACCGTAGCACTCCTCGCGGTAATGCAGCAGCATGTTTTTGCCGATGGCTTTCCCGTGCGGCCCAAAACCTTTGTTATTAACCCGTCTATAAGCTACTTTGTGGCAACAAAAGCCTGGGACTCTGTAAGGGTACTACATCCGTTCCCGCTGAACGGTAAGTTTACCGCACTCACCATGTCTTTATTCGCCGAATATGGCATCAGCCGCAGATGGTATCTCGTGGCCCTGCTGCCTTATACCACCAATACCTATACCCAAACGGGCTTCAGTAGTACATCCAGCGGGTTGACCGATCTTGAAACGGGTCTGCGCTATTATCTCACCAATATCGCTTACAAAGATTATATCATGTTGCAGGGCACGGTGATCACGCCGTTGTATACTAATACTAACCTCGGCTATGGTTTAACAGGGGCTGAGTTAAAGCTTTCGTTTGCCGGAAGCGGGCATTTATTTGGCCTGCCAAGTTATTTTTCGCTGGAAGATGGTGTCCGTCAATATTTTGGCACCAACGGCCCTATACAAGACAGGTATAGCGGTACTTTCGGCGTAACGCTGGATAAGAAATTTCAGAATCAATTATCGGTAACGCTTGGCGGCATCTATTCGACCAGTAACTTTACCAAATTTGTGGTGATCAATCCGAACGTGAATAAAAATTTCGCCTTTAACCAGGTGTCACTGAGTTATGGGCACTCATTCAGTAGGGAATTTTCGGTGTTTATTGGGGCGGGCACTTTTATTAACGGGCGCAACACGGGCGATGGCTCAAACGTGTCGTTCGGTTTGGTTATCAAAACATTTTAATTGCCTATCTTCGGTTTATGAGCAGGTTATTGATCGCATTTTTTCTGTTGCCTTTTTACTGTCTGGGGCAAACCGCCGATACGTACCTGCAAAAGGGTAACGAGGAGGCCGGCAGGAAGGCATACAGGGAAGCCATCGCCGATTTCACCAAAGCTATCGGGTTGAACAGCAGCTTGTCCAAAGCTTACTTTTACCGCGCCAATGCCGAAGGCAATATTAAAGATGAACAGGCAGCCATAAAAGATTTTACTAAAACGCTGGAACTTGATCCCAATAATACCAACGCTTATTTTTATCGTGCCAATGCTTATAATGAACTCAAGCAATACAAGGCCGCTATAGTCGATTTTGATAAAGCCATATCCATGGTGCATACCAACCCCGATATGTACCATTACCGCGCCAATGCTAAATCGAACATGGGCGATTACAGCGGAGCAGTTGAAGATTTTACAACGGCGATCAGATTGTCGCCCAACGATCCCGAATTATTTGAATACCGCGGCGTTACCAAAGCCAACCTGGATGATAATAAAGGCGCGATAGCCGATTATGATATCGCGGTAAAGCTCGATCCCAGGAATGCCGACCTGATCTATTACCGGGCCAATTCAAAAGCTAATATTGGCGATTACCGTGGCGCTATAGAAGATTTTGGCCGGTCGCTCGGCCTGAAGCCAAACAATATCGACGCGATATTTTATAAAGCGAATGCGGAGGCCAATATCGGCGAGTATAAAGAAGCAGTGGCCGATTTTAAGCGGACCATCCAGCTCGACCCGCACCGGCCTAATGCCTTAAAATACCTTGCACATGCCCTCGCAAATGATGATGACGAGCAGGGCGCTTTGGATTATTTCGGCGACCAGATCAAACGCGACCCGAATAATGCCGAATTGTACCTGTACGACGGCCTGGTAAAAAGCAATATGAACCGCAAAACCGAGGCGATAGAAGAATTTAACAGATCCATCTCGCTGAATCCTAAAAGTTCGGACGCTTACCAGAGCCGCGGTGATGCCTGGCTGGGACTTAAGGGGTACAAGATCGCGGAAAAAGACGCCGATACGGCCATCAGGCTCGACCCTCAAAACAGCTATGCCTATATTACTAAAGGCAGGGCGCTGTTTGGACAGAACGATACCACGGCCGCCATGGCAGAATTGGACAAGGCGGTAAATATCGCCCCGCGCAACGATTATGCCTACGCCATCCGGGGCGACCTGAAAAGCAGCAAAAGCGATTACACAGCCGCATTGCAGGATTATGATAAAGCAGTTGCCCTCAACGGCGGTTTTGCCGAAAATTATTTCCGCCAGTTAAAGGCCCGCATCAAAACGGGCGACAGGCCGGGCGTGGTGCAGGATTTTAACCGTATCATGGAGATTAACACGAAACGTCCAAACTTTATGCTGGAAGTTGGTAAAGCCATGAACGGCGCGGACTTTTACAGCGAAGCTTTGACGCTATTCGACAGGCTGATCAAAAATAATCCCAAGCTTACCGATGCTTATGTGCAGCGGGGGATTGCCAAACAAAACACGGGCGATGTGCAGGGCGCTATGCACGATTATAATACCGCCATCCAGCTTGACCCTAAATCATACGAAGCGTATGATAACCTCGGCAGCGCCAAATTAGCCTCAAATGATATCGATGGCGCGCTAAAAGACATTCAAAAGGCAATCGATATTAAAGAAGACGACCCGAACGCTTATTTTATTCGCGCCAAAGCGAGGATGATGACCAAAAACTACGCCGGCGCTGTTGATGATTACAACTCCGTGCTTTATATCAGCCTGGAGAATACCAAAGTTTATGCTTACCGCGCCTATGCCGAAAGCTTCATCCCGGACGATAAGGACCGCATGAATGCCGATTTCGCCTACGCCGTAAAAGTGGAACCTAAAAACCCCGAAACTTATTACCTGCGTGGTTTAGCCAAAATATTGAACCTGAAAGACAAGCCCGGCGCCTGCACCGACCTCAACCAAGCCGCTGAATTAGGCTCAAAAGCGGCGCAGGAGGATGTGAAGAAGTATTGTAAATAGAAAAGATTTGTCATCCTCAGCCCTTGTTGGTGTTGTCACAAACAAGTCTAAGTGGTTTTGTTGGAGACAACTCCAAACAAGGTAAAAGCACGGTGTTATAATGACTTTTTTTTGGGCAATTCCATCCGCATTTCCAAAAGCAAAGGCATAAAGCCAACCTTTTCGTAGGCGCGTATTGCACCGGGATTATTATAGTACACTTCCAGCCGCAACTCGATAATATTTTTCGACAAGGCCCATTGCTGCAGCGCTTCGATAATTAGTTTGTTAACAGCCTTGCCGCGACGTTCGGGCTTTACATACATAAAACCCAGGTGGGCATGCTTTTGATGTTTTAAATAAGGCTTGGAATCTACAATATGAGCATAACCGCTGCCGATCAATTCACCACCCTGTTCAGCCACAACTACTTCCGCATCGGGCGAGGCTATCAATGCTGCCAGGTCGTAATAGTGGATGTCGTCTCCTTCCTTAATCGTCACGTCGATCGGTCGTTCAAATTCCATGATGCCTTTTTCAAATTCAAGCAGAGTATCGAGATCGTTTAATAGTGCTTTTCGGATAGTAACCGGGTTCATTAGCATAAAATTTACCGCTAAGATAGCCAACGGCAAGGAAAGCAGGATTGTTTTTTGATGGAGGGAGTAGATTTTTAAGGGCAGTGTTTTACCTGCCGAAAAAATGACAAATGACCGGTCCCGGTTTCGGTCATTTGTGCTTATGATGGTTACTGCACTATCTTATTAGCGCAGTACGAGCTGGCAAAGGCCTCAGGCTTAGCTTTGAAAACAAATCCCATGCTCAAAATATAGCCCATGGCCTCGTGCAAGGCCTGGTTCGATTTGAACATCGGGTTGGTGTTGATGTCGGCGTGCACTTCCAGGTCGACATCATACAGGTCGAGCAGGTCGCACAGTTTGTAGGCGATGTCGATAGATTTCTGCACTTCTGATAACATACGCTCCTTGATGCTCATCTTTTGGCTGGTACGCTCCTGGTGGATGTACATAAAGCCGCCGCGTTTCTCGCGTAAAAAAACAATAACAGTGGCAAAATCGGTTACGTTACCTTTCACTTGCGAGTCCGTACCGATACAAACCTTGAGTTTGTTGCCGAGCAGAGCCTCTCTTTCAATTGCTTTTTCAACCTCTTCGATGATAGGCGGATGGATGATCTCGCCGCTAAATTTTCTCCAGGTCATAAAATTTTTTTAGGTTAATTTTATCTGACCTGTTTTTCAGGTCTATAAAAATAAGCGATATGCTTGCATATAAACATTAAGCTTTAATCATTTATTTGTTAACACTTTTATGATTATTAACAGTGTATTATTCAAATATACGATATATTAGCGTAGGAATAACTCTGCTCTAAAAACCGATCTCAACAATTAACCAAAATCAAGATCTCATGAAATTAACCAAATGGGTTTTACTTGCCGTGTGCGTAGCGACAGTAACCGCCTGTAAACAAAAATCAGGCGAGGAAGCCAAGCGCACCTCGTTTTTCGACAAAGCCGGCATGGACACCACTGTAAAGCCCGGAGACAACTTTGCCTTATATGCCAGCGGCAACTGGTTCAAAAAAACCAAAATACCGCCTTCTGAAACTGGCTGGGGCTCGTTCTATACCCTAAACGACGATAACATAAAGCAATTGCACAGCATACTGGATGACGTATCGGCCAAAGACAATGCTGCCGGAAGCCTGGAACAAAAGGTAGGCGACCTGTACAAAAGCGGGATGGACACCGCTACGCTGGAAAAACTGGATTATGCCCCTGTTAAACCATGGCTGGCGAAGATCAGCGCGGTAAAGGACTACAAAGAACTGGTTAAGCTGGCTGCCGATGGTTTTAAAACGGGTGACGGCTTTTTGTTTGGTTTCTATGTTTCGGCCGACGACCGTATGAGCTCGAAAAATGTGGCTCATTTCGACCAGACCGGCCTCACATTGCCCGATAAGGATTATTATACCAAAACGGATACAGCGACCGTGAAAATACGCGCTGCCTTTGTTAAATACGCAACTCAATTGTTCACCTTTACGGGAGTAGATGCTGCTACCGCCGCTAAAAAAGCCGATGGCATTTTGAAACTCGAAACAGAGATCGCCAAATCGCACCTGGAGCCGGTAGAACTGCGCGACCCGGTAAAAAACTATCATAAGTTTGCCATAACGGATCTGCAAAAACAAATGCCGGATATCGAACTGAAAGATGCCTTCGACAGGATGGAGTTGAAAACCGATACGGTATTGGTAGGGCAGCCCGGCTATTACATAGCGCTGGACAACCTGCTCAAAAGCCAGTCGATCGAGGTTTGGAAGGACAAAGCGGCATTCGGCGAGCTGGATAATGCCTCGACCTTTTTAAGTAAAAAATTCAGGGATGCTAACTTTGACTTTTACGACAAAGCATTATATGGGCAAAAGGCGCATAAAGAGCGCTGGAAATCGATAGCTACTAATGTAGACAGGTGGTTGGGTGAGCTTTTGGGCCAATTATATGTAGAAAAATATTTTACCCCCGATGCCAAGCAACGCATGGTCGACCTGGTAAACAACCTGCAGAGCGTTTATAAGGAAAGGATTGAGAAATTGGATTGGATGAGCCCAGACACCAAGAAACAAGCCCTGGCCAAGCTGGCGGCATTTACCAAAAAGATAGGCTACCCGGATAAATGGAAGAACTATGATGATGTGATTATCAGCAAGGATGCGTACTATGAAAATGGGGAATCGGTTGCGAAACACGACTATGCGAGGATGATAAAGAAGGTGAATAAACCCGTGGACAGATCTGAATGGGGCATGACGCCGCCAACAGTGAATGCGTATTACAACCCTACTTATAACG
>Ga0207064_1009_pt1 | contig 37561 bp, 28 predicted proteins | sample Alteio_BWMinCont_26_FD_153488 | JGI IMG/M metagenome (GOLD analysis project Ga0207064, IMG submission 153488) | Enriched cells from forest soil in Barre Woods Harvard Forest LTER site, Petersham, Massachusetts, United States -... | ecosystem: Environmental > Terrestrial > Soil > Temperate forest >...
GTAAACACCAAACAGGTTAAAGCCGTAACCCCTGGGCCCAAACGCAAGCCCATTGCCTATGCCGGCATCTTTACCGGTATAACCCATGGCAAAGAAGACGATGATATTGATAACCCGGATGAGATAAAGGTGGAGAACAAAATAAAAGAATGGCACGCTGCCGTAAACAATAAATATGCGTGTAAGCCTATTCTTCACACTTTCAAATAAAACGAGCATTAACAGGCCGGGCCCAAGCGTCATGCATACATATAGTAATGATGGCGGTTGCTTGCTGAGATTAAAGAATGAGATGATGGTTAAAGCAGTAGTCTTTTGCACTGCCCAGGGGGCCGGATCACCATAGAGGTTAAATGCCCGCAGGAATATAAATAAGGCGATCAGTGCGATGCCGGATCTCATTAATATCCTTTTCCGCCTGTCTGCATCAAAAGAAGAGGTATATATCGTCCCGAAGGCATATCCCAATAACATAAGGGCTGTCCACGGAAGTAACGCATAAAAATCGCCCAGGATATGGGTTTTATCAATTGGATCGATAATGCCCCTTGCTGTGAAGAACAGGTTCCATAATACCCCGGCTGTGCCACTTTTTGGGAGAGTAATAAAACTATAATCTAAAATATCGTGCCCAAAGAGTAGTATCGCACCAATAAGCGCTATAACGGGTAAAGGCAGCCATATCAGCAGTCCCAAAATGATCATACTGGCGCCGATGGACCAAAAGACCAATAGCATTACAAAATGATACCCCGGATCGAGCGTAAGCGCGAACGATATCACAACAACCTCCATAACGATAAGCCATAACCCGCGTTTTATAAGGAAAGCGCTTAGTTGGGCCTTCGTTCGCCGTGTACCGGCAAGGTGCGCCGAGATACCGCTCAGAAAAATAAATAATGGCGCACAAAAGTGGGTTATCCACCGGGTAAAAAATAAAATAGGCGTAGTGGTTGCCAGGTCGGTAGGACTTGGGTTATTTAAATGGATATAATCGCGTGTATGGTCGAGCGCCATGATCAGCATGATCAGTCCGCGCAAAATATCGATCGATGTGATGCGTTGTTTTGGACCGGGTTCGGTTAATGCTGTCATTATCGTTGATCGTTGGAACCGAAGATAAATATATGGACAATTACATCATCGCATCACCCCAAATAGTTGATTTCGGCATATCGAAAATGGCTTTGCAACATTTAAATTACTTTTTGTCTTTCATTTAATTAGTCAATGCGTTACTTTTACACAACCACCAATTAAAAAACTAAATTATGACTTCAAGGCGTGAATTTTTGAAAAGCTCTGCCCTGGTTTCGGCAGGACTGTTAGTCGCTCCGCAGCTATTTGCTTACGACAAAAAATATATCGGGCTGCAATTGTATACCGTGCGCAACGCGATGGGAAAAGATGTGGCGGGTACCCTGGCCAAAGTAGCACAGATAGGCTACAATTCTGTTGAAGCCGGTTATGCCGCCGGCAAATATTACGGCCAAACACCTTCAGATTTTGCTGCTTTGCTTAAGCAAAATGGGCTGATCATGCCAAGCTGTCATTATACACTCGGTGAGGGGCAAAATATCCCGGGTACCATACTCTCGGGCTGGGATAAGGCAGTAGAAGATGCAGCTTCTATAGGCCAGAAATATATGGTTTGTGCCTGGCTCTCGCCAAATGAGAGAGGTACGCTGGACCATTATAAGAAACTGGCCGATGATTTTAACAAGGCCGGCGAAACCTGCAAAAAAGCAGGTATTCAGTTCTGCTACCATAACCACGATTTTGAGTTTATCCAGGAAAACGGTCAATATCCTTACGAAATATTGCTTGATAACACCGACAAGAACCTGGTGAAAATGGAGATAGACCTTTACTGGCTAACGAAAGCTAAACAGGACCCGATCGCTTTGATCGAGAAACACCCTGGCCGCTTCCCTATGTGGCACCTCAAGGATATGGATAAAACAGATAAACAGATGTTCACCGAAGTGGGCAATGGCATTATCGACTTTAAAAAGATATTTGAACATAATAAAAAGGCGGGGTTAAAGTTCTTTTTTGTGGAACAGGACATATGCCCCGGCGATCCTTTTGTAAGCATCACCCAAAGCATTGATTATATCAAAAAGAACCTCGTTTGATCTAAATTTTGAATGAGTGACGGTAGCCGGGCTAAGAGGGTCCGGCTTTTTTATCAATGCATCGTTAAGGTGCGCTCTATGTTTTCCAGTGATTTGCCCTTGGTTTCGGGCATTACTTTCCATACGAAGATCAATTGTAATACCATCATCACTGTAAAAAACAGGAAGGTGTATCCGCCGCCCAGTTTTTCAGCAAAATAAGGGAAGGAGAAAGTGATCAAGGCCGCCATTATCCAATGTGTTCCGCTTCCCAGTGTTTGCCCTTTGGCCCTTACCTGGTTGGGGAATATTTCCGATATAAATACCCAGATAACGGCCCCCTGCGAAAAGGCGAAAAAAGCCATAAAGCAAACCAGCGACCCGGTTACATAGTACCCGCCAAAATTTTTTGTGAAGAATGACCATGACACCAGGCCTAACGTAAATATCAGCCCGAAAGAACCGATCAGCATCAATTTCCGGCGGCCCGTAGTATCAATAAATTTAATGGCAAGCATGGTGAAAATCAAATTGATAATACCCAGGTACGTGGTAGATAGCAAAGAATCGTTTTTGCTGAATCCCGTCATTTCAAAAATGCGCGGCGCATAGTACATAATGGCGTTTATGCCCGACACCTGGTTAAAAAATGCAAAAAGAATAGCCAATACAGCGGGGAACCGGTAGCGTTCGGCAAAGATATTTTCGCCGCCTTTATCATGGGCATCGCCGGCATTGGCATTGATGATGTTCGTATAGTCTTCTTCAAATCCCTCCGCATTTATCACTTTTAATACTTTTTTTGCATCATCATGGTTTGATTTATGCAGTATGAGCCAGCGGGGACTTTCGGGCACCAGGTTCAAAAGGAGCAAAAATAATATCGACGGCACAGCCATTACGCCCAGCATATAACGCCACGAATCGTGCAGATTTTGCCCGTAAAGTCCTATAAGGTAATTTGAAACAAAAGCTATCAGGATACCTAAAACAATATTAAGCTGAAAAAGGATCACGAGGCGGCCGCGTGATTTGGCAGGTGAAATCTCAGAAATATAGATCGGTGCTGTAACGGAAGAAGCGCCGACCCCCAAACCGCCTATAAACCGCAAGGCCATAAAAAGGTACCAGTTTGTTGCCAGTGCCGTGCCCAGTGAGGCAAACAAGAATATAAAAGCAATAATTATCAGTGTTTTTTTGCGCCCCAGGGCATCAGCTGGTATGCGGCCGAACAAAGCGCCAAACACGGTTCCTATTATCGCAATAGAAATGGTTAAGCCATGCAATTTAGCGCCAAGGCTCCAATATACCTGGATAGCCTTTTCGGCGCCCGAGATCACGGCAGTATCAAAGCCAAAAAGGAAACCGCCCAGGGCCATAATAACAGACCACATAATAACTTTTGAATTCATAACTGGCTTTATAATTTGAGGTTTACCAAATATAAATTTATCATTGAGTGAAACCAATTAAAGTTTTTAGTGATCGTGCCGGATTGATGCGGGCGTTAAAGATCGACGATGAGAAATTATTGACCGATGATGATTCTTACGCCGGCCCGGCAATTGCCGGAAACAGCAGCCTTAAGTTTATTCCATCGGGATTGGAAGTTTAATAAAACAAGCCGGTTATAGTTGATGTTTTTTCCGGTAGGCCAGTATGAGCAAAACCATGCGGTTGTATGTGCGTAAGCCGTATGGCTGGTTATTTGCTTTTAAAAAACTATCATAAAACATACTGCTGATCCTTTCGATCCTCCCTTCGTACCCGAGCCAGTATTCGCGTTCAGTTTTAAAATCGGCCAGTACCTGCGGCGATATGCGTTTGCGCAATTCCTTTCGGGCGATACTGTCCTGGTGACGCAAAGCGAACATAAATTCCAGCACGCCTTCGTTATAAGCTGAATAACGCAAAAGCCGGTCGTGTGAGTGTATCCCTGCAATAAAGCCCACAAAGTTGGCTTCATCTTCCGGGGCAAAACCCATTTGGTGCGATAACTCATGACAGGCGACAAAGGGACGGGTAAAAACGGGCATCTGAAAATTGACCTGCGATTCGGAAGTGAATGGATTATAGTAACCCGAGGTACCCAGGTAGTTCAGCAACGGGGTAAGCAATGATGGTTTGATATCCGGATGATAGGCTCGGAAAATAGATGAGCTATCCTCCAATTGGTTTACGGCTTTTACCGCTATTTGATAAATGGTTTTGTTGGTTTGCCCCATATCTTTTCCATCTAACCTTTCGCGGCAGGCGTTTGCGCTGTCTATCAGTTCAGAAGTAACCGCCCGCAGGTCGGCCACCGTATAGTCGCTATCGCGAAGGTTCAGCAATTCAGAAGCAGGCGGGCGGTAATAGTTCATGCCCCAAAACAGGTAAAAAGCAGCGATCACTATTTCAATACCGACAGTAACGCCTAATATCAATATTCCGGCGGGCTCCCATTGCCGCTTGAACAGCATCCTGATAAAACGCACGATAATATATATGAGCCAGATCACTGCCAGACTGTAAACAATATCACCAATGCTGAAAGGAAAAATATTGAATACTGGGTGAAAAATATGGCATATAACCGGGTATAAACCCTGCGAATAATAATGCTCCACGGCATCTGGATGATTACCAAAAAGTATTAACAGGCAAAAAAACAACGCAAGCGATACGATGGCAATTACCCTAACCCTGAAAGACCGCTTTTTGAATATTTTAAACATAGCAGATCAACAAATATAGCGCTTGCGGGGTTTTACCCACATTTATAGGAAATAAAAAGCCCCCCGGTTATCCGGAGGGCATATCATAACCTTATGGGAATACCAATTATTTAACCTTAACAGGCACTGCGATATCACCCCAAAGCAATACAAAGCTTTTGTCATTTAATGCGAACTTGAAGCGTTCGTTATTTTCCTTTGATTTCATTGGTTTAACAGTTACTACAAGCACATCCTTTGCCGGATCGTCTGTCGTGGACCCGTCCATTTTGATTCCCCAAATAGGGCGGCTGCCATCCATCAGCTGAGAGTTGAAAATAATTTTCCACTCTTTTTCATCAGGAGTAGTGTATAAGGTGTACTTTCCTGCAGCCAGTGTTTTACCTTCTACTTTTATGTCCTTGCTGGTAGTAAAAGTAGTTGCCTGGTTGGCACCGGTGCGCCATACTTTACCGTAAGGGGCAATTTCTTTCCCGATTGTCCTTCCCTTCACAGAAGGGCTGCCATACCAAATTTTAATTTCAGAGCCCGCAACAGTGCCGCTCACGCTATCGCGGGGGCTTGCTATCTGTTTTTGTGCAAATGCCGCCGTTGACGCCATGCAAACGGCGGCAAATAATAGTGATAACTTTCTCATAGTAAGTTTTTTAATTGATTACGATATAAATATAGATTGATTTTCCGGTTCGAGGCATATGTAAAAGTCACCATTGTATCATTATTATATTAAATATTTATAATAGGCCCACAGGCTTAAAACCAAATACTTAAATATTTGTTTTTCAGTTAATTCACATTGCAGTTAGGAATTGACCGAAAGGTTAAACAATTGTTGTGAGTTTGGCCCCTGCTGTAATGGTGGGGGCTTTTTTATTGGGTCACCTGTAATATATGGGCGTTATAAATGCATTGCGGTCTTATATTGGCATGATGATTGGATAATTATATATGCGAAGATGTATCTAAAATCCAGGAATGTCTGAAATCGCTGCCGGAACGGGCAAAGCACAGTAATCGCTTAACCGGGCAGTGTAAAGATGTTGAGGAAACGTGGCGAAATATGCCCAATGCGTCTAAGCTTAACCCCGGAGGGGATTAATTTTGTGATGTATACGAATATTATTAATTTCTATAACCACCATCTAAACCAAATATTATGTCACGATTAGTAATTATTGACGACGACCCGATCCATCACAAGATCGTGCAGTACATGCTCACCAAAAACGAATTGTCAAAGGAAACAACTTACACCTTTGACGGCAAGCTCGTACTCGATTACCTGGAAGAGAATAAAAGCAAGATCACTTCCCTGCCCGACTATATCTTCCTGGACCTGTATATGCCTAACAGCAGCGGATGGGATTTTCTGAATGGTTTCCAGGAGATATACAAAACCCTGAAAAAAGAGATCAAGGTATTTATTGTGTCCTCATCGATATTTCAAATGGACATTAACAGGTCGAAGAATTATCCTTTTGTGACTTCATATATCACCAAACCATTGATGAAAACGGTATTTGATAATATCAAAGGCCGTACATTGAAGATCTCGAGCGTGCAGCTAAACTAATCCTTATTCCAATATTATTGGCGGGCCATCATGGTAAACATTAAATACCGTGATGGCTTGTTTTTTTATACCCCGGCATTGGGTTTGGATTTACCGCTAAACTTGCTTTGTTTTGAATAAATGAAAGAGAACCGCAGTCCGTTATACTTATTGCTGTTTGTATTGGCGCTGGTGGTCAATTTTTCGGGGGTCAATCTTGGGTTTTTTACAGATGATCCGGGTCTTTATGCTTCCATTTCCAAAAATCTGCTATCCAGCAAAGAATTCTGGGAATTATTCACTTATAACCAGGATTGGCTGGACAAACCCCATTTGCCGTTTTGGGCCGTAATGGTGAGTTTTAAGCTATTCGGTATTTCCATATGGGCTTACAGGTTGCCCGCCCTGCTTTTTTTCCTGCTGAGCTTGCTTTATACCTGGCTTTTTACAAAAAAACACTATGGAAAAGAAATCGCCTGGATAGCCATATTGATCCTGGCAACGGCGCAGCACGTAGTTATGTCCAATACCGATGTGCGTGCCGAGCCTTATTTAATGGCTCTTGTCATCGGCAGTATTTATCACATCAGCCGTTTGCAGGAACGCTTTACTTTTGCGGATATCATTTTGGCTGCGCTCTTAACCGCTTGCGCCGTCATGACCAAGGGCATATTCGTTATTGTCGCCATATACGGCGCCTTACTGGGGCAATTGATTTTCCAGGGGAAGTTGAGGCAGGCTTTCCAATGGAAGTGGCTGCTGCTTTTTTTGCTGACAGGGGTATTCATTCTGCCTGAGATATACGCGTTGTATATCCAGTTCGACCTGCATCCTGAAAAAACTGTTTTTCACCGGCATAATGTTTCGGGTATCCAATGGTTTTTGTGGGACAGCCAGTTTGGCCGGTTTGTGAATAAGGGAGCCATCACCCGGCAATCGGGCGATATATTCTTTTATGTACATACGCTTTTATGGGCTTTCGCACCCTGGTGCCTTGTATTTTATTACGCGGTATTCGAAAATATTAAGGGGATACTCCAAAAAAGGCCTCTCGCCGAATATTATACACTAAGCGGGGCTGTACTATTGTTAGTACTGTTCTCTTTATCCCGATTCCAGTTACCATTTTATACAAACACTATTTTCCCGCTATTTGCTGTTGTAACGGCTCCGTCATGCTACAATCAGTTAAGTAGGGTTGGCACCTGGTTCAGGCAGATAAGCTTTTGGGTTTACACAATTTTACTCCTGCTGGCCATTCTTGCAGTGCAATATTTTTCGGCACCCGGCCACATCGCATACTTTATAGCGGATCTGATAGCGTTTGCAGGCGCCGCTGTACTTATTGTTCGTCAAACGGGCACTCCAATTAAGCTATTTTTATTGGCTTGTGCTGCCTCGCTGTTTGCGAATTTTTATCTCAACACCGTATTTTATAAATTGGTTATCAGCTACAGGGGTCAGATCAAAGCGGCCGGTTATGTCAATCAACCGCCCTTTGCCCGGTATCACCTTTATTCACTGCGGACAGAAAATAATGTCTTTCAGTTTTATTCAAAACGGCCGATAGATTATGTTCCGCTGGATAGCTTCAAAACATTTAAGCCGATAGAGCCTTCGGCATTTTATGTAAATAAAAGGTCGTTAGATTCCTTGAAAATTCTTCACGCTGATTTTAAGGTGATAAAAGCGTTTCAAAACTATCCGCAGGAAAACATCCTGCCGGCTTTTATTGACAAGAAAACGAGAAATACAACGCTCGATAGCGTTTACCTGGTTACCAAATAGTTAATCTTTCCGGCCTCCATTGATCATATCCGACACGATCCCTTTGCTTTCCTTCCTTTCAGCGAGGAAAACTCCGGCGAGATGCACTATGATAAACGCAATTATCAGGTACATACAAAAACTATGAATCTCCCTTATAGCGTGTATCTTATGTAATGCAGGTATATCGTCTTCAAAAGCAAGACAAAGCCCCGTAACGGCCATGATAATAAGGAGCACGTACAATGTAGCATATAATGTTTTCACCACCAGTTCGTGCCTTGCAATCAACTTGTTTTTACCGCTTTGGTATTGGTTGTATACAAATTTTATTTTGTAAATAAGTTTTTGATCTTTAAGGTAAAAAAACTCTGCGATGACACGAAACAGTATTAACGCAGCTAATACAAAGCCAAAATACTTATGAATGTCCCATACATTATCCCTTAATGCGTGGGAAGCGGATCTGGCCTGGTCATCCGTAACAGTTACGCCCGAATGATGAAGTTGATCCTTAATAACGTTTGCCGTGTTCCAACCCTGAAGAATGGTGGAATTAATAAGAACTGTCAGCAGCGAGCCTGTAATCACTATGGCGCTTGCCCAGTGCCAGAACCGTAGTGATGATGGATATCTTTTGGTTTGCGGCAGATGTTCTATATCTGCTCTTGTCGGTTCAATGACTGTCATATTAAATTTGTTTGGTGTAATTTACGTGTTACCAAGTAGTATGCCTAATCCAAAAACAATACCCCCGCCTACAATTACTTGCAAAATTGTGGACCATAACGGCGTTTTCATAAACCGGTAGCGGATAAATGCTATTAGCAATAGCTCAAAAACTACGACAACATAAGCCAAGTGGAGTGCGCGATGTATATCTGGTATCAAAAAAGGCAATGTATGCAGCATGCCCCCTAACGCGGTTGCTACAGCTGTGATCGCGCCCCGCACTATGGGGCTGCCCCTGCCAGTCACTTTTCCGTCATCAGACAACGCCTCAGCGAGCCCCATACTGACTCCCGCGCCAAGAGAAGCGGCCAAACCGACGTAAAAGGCTTTTATAGGCTGCGATGTTAGGCCTGCTGTCGCAAATATGGGCGCCAGGGTCGAGACCGATCCGTCCATTAAGCCCAGCAAGCCGGGCTGCACCTTTTGAATAACAAATGTTGCCTGGCCGGCAGCGGTTCTTTTGGTCATTCGGTCGACGCCTCTATTTTGGCTATCCGATATTATAAAACTATTAGCAGATATTGAAGTAAATCTGAATTTTTATAAAAAAATAATATTTCAGCATTGAAACAACATTGCGTCATAGCTTTATTACAAAAAAATTCTATGGCTTCCCGTAAATTTGGACGCACACTTTAAACCCTATGCTGAGAACATTACTATTATCTGCCCTATTCGTTTTACTTTTTACCGGCCTCAAGGCACAGGATAATTACGAAATACAGGTTTACGGCTCCGAAACGGTTGATAGCGGACATACCATGTTCGAACTGCACAGTAATTATACCCTCAACGGGAGTACTACTGTCGTGGACGGGCAATTGCCAACCAATCACGTTGTTCACGAAACGGTTGAAATAACGCACGGCTGGACACCCTGGTTCGAAACCGGGTTTTACTTCTTTAATTCGGTGGGCGACGACGGGCGTACAGCTTATGTGGGCTCACATATACGCCCGCGGTTCGCGGCGCCTGAAAGCTGGAAATGGCCTGTGGGTGTAAGTATATCCTTGGAGTTTGGCTTCCAGAAAAAGGAGTTTTCAGCCAACACTGCTACATTAGAAATACGCCCGATAGTTGATAGGAAATGGGGGGGCTGGTATGTGGCAGTTAACCCCACGCTCGATCAAAGCTTCGCCGGGCCTGACGAACACCGCGGACTGATATTTTCCCCTAATATCAAATGGAGTTATGATGTAACTAAAGTGGTGGCGCTGGGATTGGAATACTATGGCAGCACCGGGCCGTTTTTTAACTACGACCCCATACAACAACAGCAGCACCAGGTATTCGCGGCTATCGACCTAAATACCGATCCGAAATGGGAATTTAACGGCGGTTTTGGCCTAGGATTGACAAACGCTACTGACAAAGCAATATTTAAGATCATTATTGGCAGACGGTTTTAAAGTTTACTCCACCTTATACTTATATATCTGCCTCCCCGGGTTGCCGTTGGCATCTATCCCTTCAATGATCACTCTATAGCTGCCGCGGCCGTCCGAATTATAAAACTCAAAAGAAGCGCTGCCGTCTTTATCCGTAGTGAGGCTGGGATTCCAGTAAATGGTACTGCGCCTGTCGGGCCCGGCACCGGGAGCAGCGGAAGCGTCATATTTAGGTGAATAAAACTCGCGGGCTTTGTAAAACCCCAGCGGCTTAAACGTGAGGCTGCCAATCGCCGCGGAAGCAGTTGACACGTCTTCAGACTGGTTCCTGCTTGTTATTATCAATACCCCAGTTCCTCCCTCACTGCCGTATATACTTGCATTGGGGCCTTTTAATACTTCAACAGCCTCGATGTTGCGCGGGCTAATGTTATCAAGCGAGCCTGTCATTTGAACACCATCCAATATTATTAACATAGGGGGGGTCGAACCTCCGGCGAACGTAACAATACCACCGCCGCGGAGCGTTGCATATCCACCGGAAAAATCTACACCACGAAGCACACCATTTAACCCGGCTACAAGGCTGGGGGCGTTTTTTATTTCATCTCCCAGCACAACCTGATCGGCATGGCCGGGACCGGCAAGGCTTGAAGACCTGTAGCTCGGAATATTACTTTTGGCTGTTGAAATTTTAGCGATGTTCTGTGATTCGTACTTGACGCCCGCGTCTGCCGAGTAACCTGCACGTGTATTAATGACCAGGACACCTGAACTACCACTAGCCCCATACATGGCGGCATTATTTCCCTTCAACAATTCAACGTTTTTAACACTGCCGGGTGGAATATCATCAAGCTTCAGGTCACCTGTTCGTATTCTACCATCTACAACGATAAGTGCCGGGTATTTATTCCCTTTAAGATAAGGTATGCCAGACGCAAAAGTGACGCCGTTCAGCTTACCGCTAAGGGCCGATGACATGGAAGAAGCCCCGCCTATTTCATCACCGTCAATCACCTGGTCGGCATTGGCGCTAACCAAAGAAGAACCACTATCCCCGGCTGAAGGCTGAGCAGCCATTTGCATTAGACTGCTGCTCAATGCAGTGTCTGCAACAGGCGGCTCGTGTTGATTTTCAACGGTTATCGTTGTTGAATTTTTGTCTTTAGTTGAACCTGTGGCCTGCAACGAAAATTGTGTTCCTGCAAAAAACGGCTGCATGTTGTCAAACAAAAAATTCCCTGAATTATCAGTCTTTGCTGATGCTATAAAACCTGCTCCCTGTGTAAGCATAACGTCTTTTCCTGTAACTGCTACCCCCTGGGTGGTTTTTTCAGAGCCAGAAATGTAAAGAGATTTTTCAGGCGCTATTGTAAAAGGCTTATTATCGGCATTTAAAACCTGTTTCCACGTAAATCGGCGGTATCCTTGTGTGAGCATTAAATTATCGAGATCATCACGCGTTTGGAAATTCCCGTTCGAAAAATAATAATTTGGCTGCTCAATATACCCTTTAAGGTCAGATGTCAGCAGCATGTACGAAAGAATTGTAGTTTCTTTATTGTCGTCATAAGGCACTTTACTTTCGTCAATAACGGTTGCTGAGAAAAACCCGGGCGCACCTGCACCGCTGTTTTTCGCATTAAAATTGATAGCTACCCTATCGTGGGTTTTATAGGAAGGCTTATCCGTATTTACAGTGATGTTCATCAGTCCCGCGTTCTGCAAAAATACCAGTCTTTCGCTCAACGGATCCCCATCCTGCGAAAAAAGTGTTATTCGCATGATGCCCGCAGGAAATTGGTCTTCTGCTATATCCATGCCCATCACCCGGCTATCTAATTTCGTATTTACGGTCCTTAATTTCCCGCCCGAAAAAATGGTCAGGTTCACATCCTTGTTCATATTTTCCTGCAAATAAGCCTTATTACAAACAATATTTATCGAGACCTTGCCAAGTGTATCCTTAATTTGCAGCGTAATTCCTTTAGCCAAAGGTGCCGGCAAACCAATAGTGCTTTGCAGGCCGTTTCCAAACGTAACTTTTGCTTTATAGGTTTTACCTTCTTCGGGCTGTATATAAAACGATCCCATGCCCAGATGACTCGAACTGAAAGTTGCTACCTGTACATTGGTGTTATCAAGGATCACCCCTTTAGCATTTATGCCCATGCCATTGTTTCCAATAGCTTTGAAGGCAACTTTGGTGAGTATACCGGTGATCATATCGCCGCCCTCCGGAAAAAACTGCACATCCGGTTTAGCTGTCTGGCGGGTATTTGCGCCATTGGCTGCATTACCGGCAACCGACGCTATAGGTATAGCTTTATCAAAAAAGTACTCCGGGGTATTCTCCATGTATCTCGTATATGCTCTCACCCTGTAAATGCCGCCCTTGAGTGTATCGGGTAACGAAAAACTTCCCGGGGCTACCCCATTATCGAGTTGCAGGATAATGCTGCGAATAATAGCATTGCCCGGATTGATCAGATCAACATGCAATATACCGCCCGCATTCGAAAGTTTACGGCTTTCGCCAAGCGTTACATAAGCTTTAAAATACATTTCATCCCCTGCAGAATAATAGGGCTTATCAAAATGCAGATAAGCCTTTTCAACCACATAATTGATAGAGAACGTTTTTAGTTTGGATACAATGTTTTGCAATGCCGGGCTTGTGCCCTGGCCAAGAGCGATTGAGTTGATCCCGAAAACTAAAAGAACAAGGGTATAAAATATCTTTTTCATAATGACATACGGGTAAAAGTTGTTAGAGTATTTGCGGCCCTGTAACCTGAAAGCAGGCAATACTAGGCAGTAACAAACAAATAGACAATTGGTTGTCTAAATTTATAACTAAATTTTTAATTCTCAAATATTATTTAGTTATAAAAATGTGCTATTCCCACCCAAGAATATATAAAAAATATGCTTAGCCTAAAGGTTTAAACGCTGCTCCAGTTGTGACAAGTTCATCCTCAGTTATCAATTCCGGCGACTCGAATTGCTTTACAACGATCGTTTGGGGAAATACGATGGTGCCGCCTGATGTTTTTACAATTATATCGTTGTCATAAACGGCGTGGTCTTTATAATCACCAATCGCCTCATTGTGTTTTGCCAACCTGATCAAAAGCTCTACAATAGCATAGGTTGGCAAGTTGTTTTTAGCCATGGCGTCAAAAATACATTAAGCATTTAATAAGGTTAAATTAACTTTATGTAAATGATTAACTTTATTTTAACACCAAGTTCATAAATTATTTTCCACTATCCGGGTTGTCCGGCATATTATTGTTATTGTCGTCCTTTTCTTTCTCCTTCTTGAATTCCATTTTACCGAACCTATAGTTCAGCGTGATGCCAAACGACCTGAAAGGCACCTCGCGTAAATTAGTTTGATAGAAATTAGATCCATAGGTAACTGCTTTCTGATCAATATATTTGCTGAAAGGATCGGCTGCAGTTAAGCCGAGGCTGAGTTTCTTATTCATAAATTGCTTACGCACCGCCAGGTTATAAAATGCAAATACCGGCCTTGTACCCTGGATGGTTCTCTGCGATGAATTATAATTACCGAATATTTCGGCAGTAAGGTCATGCGGGAATTGGTAAGTGGCGTTCAGATTGATGCGGTACATGAACCCGCTTACTGTCGGGTTGCCTGGGTTGGTAGTTATCCTGTCCGAAAACATCATATTAGTACGCAAATTTAATTTATCAGTTACAGGAAGCGAACCGAACAGGCTAAGGCCTTCGGTGGTCTCGGTCCCGATGTTGTAGCGCTCACTTAGTGACACGTTAGAATATTTTGTACCATTGACGGTTAGTGTATCATAAAACGTGGTGTAGGATTGCAGATCGTTGGTGTTGTAACGATAAAATGCCCCGATATAGATATTAGCTCCCTGGGTAAAACTCTTGCTGTAGCCAAACTCATAATTGTGCCCTTCCTCCGGTTTAAGGTTGGGATTGCCGGTACTAATATTATGAGGGTCGCTGACGTTGTAAAAAGGGTTCAGGGAACCGTAATCAGGCCTTTCAATGCGATAGGTATAGCTTAATTTTAACGACTGTGTTTCGTCGATCTTGTGTGAAAGTACAGCTGACGGCGCTACTACGTTGTAACCCGGTATGTTTGTCCCCGGGAAATCGGCAGTTGTGCTGGTGTATTCATCCCGCAAACCTGCTTTACCATTAATAAAATCATTAAACAATGAAAAAGTTGCTGATAGGTAGGCAGCATATATTTTACGGTTATAATTGAACCCATAGGTTTGGCTTGGATTTGGTACAAATACTCCGTTCGATAAGGTATCCGTAACCACCGTGTTATTTATATCCTCGAATGTTGTTTTTGCACCCGTCTCTATGGTAAAAGTTTTGCTGAATGGTTGGGTATAATCAATGGAAATATCCGTCTCATGGTCTTTACCCGGGTTGTTGCCAATAGAACCGGACGAAGGGTAACCACCGCTTAAATAATCCTGCTGCTGGGAAAAGTTGGACTGGTTATTACCGTAACTCGAATGAAAGAGTATGTCCAGTTCCTGGTTCTCTTTATCAAACGTTTTTTTGTAGCCCAAACTGTAATCAAAATATTTCCCGGTGAAACGGCTGTCGGAATTGCGTAGGCTTAAAACATCTGAGGCTACATTGTTATTGGCAATATCATTCAAAGCATATGCGGTTTGATCCTGACTTGTTGGGCCAAAGCTGTGATTCTCAAAATAGTTATAACCGAATGCTGCTGTTAACTGGTCCTTTTTGGTAACATCCCAGTTAAAGCTCAAACCTGACTGGTAACCGCCCCTTGTAAAATTACTGCTGCCGTTTTGCGATAAGTAGGTGGACGTATCGCCGGCTTTATTGTAAGATAAGCGGTTAGTAGTATTAATCGTTGTGCTGTTGATCTGCTCGCCGCCGCTAAAAAATGCGTTCACACCAAAATTGCCTTTGCGGGCATTAAGATTAAACGAGCCGTTTTCGCGCCGGGTGCCCGCCGAAAGATTAACACTGCCGTTTATGCCCTGTATTTTGCTGTCCTTTAATACAATATTTATAATACCACCCGTGCCGTTGGCATCATATTTTGCACCGGGGCTGGTGATCACTTCAATACTTTTGATCTGGTTCGCAGGAATAGATTGCAATGCGTCGGTCAAACTCGCCCCGAAAATACTGGAGGGCTTGCCATTGATCAGGAACTGGATATTTGAATTTCCCTGCAATTGCACATTACCGTCAATATCAACCGTTACCTGCGGTATTTTAGGCAAAACATCAGCCGCCGAACCGCCCTGCGAGGTAAGATCATTAGCCACGTTGTAAACCATTTTATCAATTTTGTTCTCAACCACCGGGGCCTTGCTCACAATCTCAACGGTTTTTAGCTGATTTTGTACCGGCGCCAGCAGAATGCTGCCGAGCAAAACGTTTGGAGTGTTTTTTGCGATGATAACATGCGCTATCGCTTTCTTTTTGTACCCTATAAAATCTACTACTATCCTGTAATCGCCCAAAGCGAGGTTATTGACAAGAAAGCTGCCGTCGTCGCCGGTAACTACGCCGTTGAACGGACTTACGCTGCCTTGTTTAAAGATACTCACAGTAGCATAAGAAACAGGAACCCCGGAAACCGAGTCAACCACTTTACCGCTGAGTTGCCCTTTCGTAACATCATCACCTGTGTAAGCATCAGCGACTGAAGTATAAGACGCTGCAAAAAGGAATAGTATAACACTTAAGAATTGAAATTTATAACCGTTGATTTTCATATCTGCCGCGAAAATGCACAGAAACTCTGGATAAAATCTGTAACAAAATTATTAGTACTTTAATTGTTACATTGACAGTAAACTCAAAAGATAAGCACAAAAGTTCCAGAAATAATGAGCAACGCGCCTAAACCGGTTTGCCAGGTAAGAGATTCCTTTAAAAAAACCGCAGACAAAATTATGGCAAGCGCAACACTCAATTTATCAACCGGCGCAACCTGCGAAACTTTTCCTAATTGCAATGCTTTGAAATAAAATATCCATGACAAGCCTGTTGCACATCCCGAAAGGACCAGGAAAATCCAGTTGGTTTTGCTGAGGCTGCCTATATTTTCGGCACTGCCTTTAAACAGGGCTATGCCCCATGCCAGAATGAGAATGATAACCGTGCGAATGGCCGTAGCCAGGTCGCTGTCGATGCCTTTGACACCCACTTTTGCAAATATTGCTGTTAGCGCCGCAAACAGGGCCGAAAGCAAAGCGTATATCCACCACATGGTAATTAATTATTGAATAACTGAATTATTGATTTAGTCCGAAAGTCCGCAATCCCGATAGCTATCGGGGCGGAAAGTCCGGAAGTTACTATTAAATTATATGTTCTAATAAAGGCCCCGGTGTCTTGCGGACTTACGGTCTTTCTGACTTTCGGACTCATTGCAAATCAATATAAGTATTCTGAATAAAATCTATGCTACAAAATGTATCCCAAATTCTGTTAGTACATTTATTGCAAATATTTTTGAATGAAGATACTAATCATTGAGGACGAACAGGGCTTACGCGAAAGTATTGAAGAGTATTTTACCGAGGCCGGGAATGTTTGCGAAACAGCCGCGAGTTATACCGAGGCGATGGCTAAGGTGAATGTCTACAGGTATGACTGTATATTGCTGGATATTACCCTGCCTGGCGGAACGGGCATTGAAATACTCAAAAATGTCAAACAAAACAATTACCCCGACGGTGTGCTTATCATATCGGCAAAAAACTCGCTCGATGACCGTCTCGAAGGGCTCGATCTTGGTGCCGATGATTACCTCGTTAAGCCTTTTCATTTATCTGAATTGCGCGCGCGTGTAATGGCTATAATCAGGCGAAAATCATTTAGCGGCAACAACCTGCTTTTGTTCAACGAACTGACGATAGACCTGCTGGCAAAATCGGTGAAGGTTAACAACCAGCCTGTGAAGCTAACGCGGAAAGAGTATGCGCTGCTGCTTTATTTTATAGCCAATAAGGGGAAGGTGGTTTCAAAAAATGCCATTGCCGAGCACCTTTGGGGCGATGGGATCGATATGGCCAATAATTTCGATTTTATCTATTCACATATTAAAAACCTCAGGAAGAAATTAATGGAGGCCGGTAGTCACGATTATATACAAGCCGCCTATGGTATGGGCTATAAGTTTACGGATCAATGAAGCTTTTAGCCAGATATAACCGGGTCACCCTGGTAACCACCATTATAGTAATGCTGATAACCGGCATTATTTACTACCAGGCCATCAGCCTGATACTAACCCGCCAGGTAGATAAGGACCTTATTGTTGAAGAGAACGAAATATTAGATTATGCAAAACTGAACCATCAATTACCGCAGGTTTTCGAATCAAATGATCAGCAGATATCTTTCCAGGAAGTTAAGCCCGGATCCGTTCAACGTGAATTTATCAATACTTTATATAAGAAGAGCGAGGAACGCAAGCACCGTCGCCGTCATGAGGAATATGAATCGGGAAGAGGATTAGTTACATCAGTTTCTGTCGGCGATAAATATTATCGGGTACTCATCGCAGAATCAACAGTTGAAACCGAGGATCTGATAAAAATTATCTTCGGGATTACCATTGCCGTGATATTACTGCTGCTGCTCACTTTGTTTATTACTAACCGGCTAATAGTAAGCAGACTTTGGCAACCGTTTTACAATTTACTGAAAGAGTTGCGCTTATTTAATGTAGTGGACAATAAAGATATCCCTCAAATAGATACTACCATTGAGGAGTTTAAAGAATTGAACCAGGCAATGACCTCGATGTCATCCAGGGTGAAAAGCGACTATAAGGACCTGAAAACTTTTACCGAGAATGCTTCTCACGAATTGCTTACCCCTATAGCTGTGATCAACTCCAAGCTCGATACCCTATTGCAAACCGATAATTTCAACCTGCAGCAAAGCAAGCTGCTCAACGACCTTTATACCGCCGTATCGAGGCTGACTAGGCTTAATCAATCACTGCTTTTGCTGGTAAAAATAGAAAACCATTTGCTTGAAGATAACCAACTGATTAATCTAAGATCGGTTATCGAAGAACTCATTATACAATTTGAAGAGATATTTCAGGACAAAGGATTAAAGATAAGTTCCGAACTAGCCGACAAAGTTTTTAATACCAGCCCTTACCTTATTGATGTACTATTAAACAACCTGCTCAGCAATGCTATCAGGCATAATTACCCGGGTGGCGAGATCAGGATCACCCTGGTCAACGAGAAACTATCGATCCAAAATACGGGCGATAATACGCCCCTGCAAAACGAAAACTTGTTTAAGCGTTTTCACAAATCCAGTTCTTCGGAAGGTAATGGACTGGGGCTGACCATATCGCGGCAGATATGCGATAATTTAGGTTATACACTGGAATATGATTTCTCGAATGGCTTACATACATTTACCGTATTATTTTGATAGCACGTCCTAATTTTTTTCAGAATTAAATTTTTATTTTGGCAAAACGAACATCTAATACCTATTATTTAATGAAGCGGTTTATCGGAGTTCTCTTTTCCATGCTCACTTGCTCTGTGACGCTTGCTCAAACCCATACACTCGATCATTATATCGAACTTGCCAAAAGTAACAGCCCCCTTTTGAAGGACTTGCGAAACCAGGTGGCGTCCAACCAATTGGACAGCCTGCGGCTGAAAGCCGGCTATAAGCCACAGGTAAACGCGACGAGTGCCGGTATGTTTGCGCCGATCATAAACGGTTACGGTTATTCGGAGCCAATTCTAAATGAGCATACGTTGAATGGGGTGGTAGCTGTGAGCAAGGCTATCGTGAGTAAAAATAATCTCAACACACAACTTCAGGGCATTACCCTGCAATCGGCATCGGTGAACAACGTGATGAAAATATCCGAGCAGGATCTGAATAAAGCCATTACTAACCAATACATCACGGCTTATGGCGATCAGGAGCAACTAAACTTCAGCAAAGAGATAGTTGAGCTGCTGAGAACGGAAGAACAGGTATTTAAAAAATTAACGCAGAACAATGTATACCATCAAAGCGATTACCTTACCTTTTTGGTTACGCTGAAACAGCAGGAATTGCAACTATCGCAGGCGAGGCTGCAATATAAGAATGATTACGCTACGCTCAACTACCTTGCGGGAGTTGCAGATACAACAACAAGGGATAGCCTGGCTGATCCTGAAATTCAGAGAGCAATTATACCAACTGATTACCGTGGCAGCATATTTTTCACGCAATATAAACTCGACAGCCTGAAAATCGTGAATAGCCGCCAGCAACTCAATTATACTTATAAACCCAAAGCCAATATTTTTGCTGATGGCGGTTATAACAGCGATTTTATGGGACAGGCTTATAAAAACTTTGGCACAAGCCTCGGCTTCAATGTCACCATACCTTTATATGACGGAGGGCAACGGAAATTGCAATATAAAAAATTCTCGCTCGAAGAGGAAACCCGCGAGAACTACAAAGCATTCTTCAGCATACAATATCAGCAGCAGATAGCACAGCTGAACCAGCAGATAAACGAGAACGAGAGACTGCTGCCGCAGATAAACGACCAGATAAAATATTCCGAAGCGCTTATAAAAGTTGATACCAAACTGTTGGAAACGGGCGATGTTAAAATCTCGGACCTGATACTGGCCATCAACAATTACCTTACCGTGCGCAACCTGAAAACGCAAACTATCATCAGCAAATTACAGCTTATCAATCAGTTAAATTACTGGAACAAGTAAAATGAAAACAATGATCACCAAATATACCGCCGCCTGGCTTTTGGCAATTGTAATTGGGCTGATGGTTTGCCTGGGCTCGTGCAGCAGCAAAAAATCGGATGACGATGACGATACTTCGAAAGTGAAGGCGCAAACACCTGTTACAGTGACAACAGTTGATCAAAATGCCATGGCTGATTATATCGACCTGAATGCCACTTCGGTTTTTTTGCAGAAAAATTTTGTGAAATCCAATGCCATTGGTTACGTGGTAAAAGTTAACGCGCAACAGGGACAGTATGTGAGCGAGGGCGAAGAGCTTTTCGAGATAAAAACAAAAGAAGCGCAGAGCATCGGCAGCAGCATCACAGTTTTAGATACCACCTTCAAATTCTCTGGCGTAAACAAGATCAAAGCGTCAAGGCACGGCTATATCTCGCAGGTAAACCACCAGCTGGGCGACTATGTGCAGGACGGTGAAGCGCTGGCTACGATCAGTGACCGTTCAAGCTTTGTTTTCCTGATGCAACTGCCCTATGAATTACGCCAATACGTAAGGCAAAATGAAAGCATACAGCTTACCCTGCCAGGCGGCCAGAAACTGGACGGGACCGTAGCTTCCTTTATGCCATCGGTTGATACGGTAGCACAAACGCAGGCGGTGGTTATCAAAGTAAACAGCGATCAGCAGATACCCGAGAACCTGGTGGCTAAGGCAAGGATCATCAAATCTCAAAAAAGCAATACCATATCCCTTCCTAAAGACGCATTGCTTGCCAATGAGACCCAAACTGAATTTTGGGTAATGAAATTGATAAATGACACAACGGCCATTAAAGTACCCGTCACCGAGGGCATCGAATCAGGTGACCGCATAGAGATATTATCGCCAAAATTTTCGGCGCAGGATAGGATCATTGTCACCGGCAATTATGGTTTGCCCGATACCGCTAAAGTAAAGATCATAAAGCCATGACACCTATCCGGGATTTTTTCATATCGCATAAAAAACCGCTGAGCCTGGTGCTGGCGCTGATCATCATGGGCGGGCTGTTTGTGTATTCCAAACTGCAAACATCGCTTTTCCCGGAGATCACATTCCCTAAGATCAAGATCATTGCTGAAGAGGGCCTGCAGCCGGTAAACAAAATGATGGTAACGGTAACCAAACCGCTCGAAAATGCCATCAAACAGGTACCCGACCTGCAAACGGTGCGTAGTACAACCAGTCGCGGAAGCTGCGAAATATCGGCCTTTCTGAATTGGGGCTCAGATATTGATTTGGCGCAGCAAAGGATACAAAGCAGCATTGACCAGATAAAAAACGACCTGCCTGCCGATGTTAATATCACGGTAGCAAAGATGAACCCCTCCATTCTGCCGGTCAGCGGCTATACGCTCGAAAGCCACAGCCGCAGCCCCATCGAATTGAGGCAACTGGCCACTTATACTATAAAACCCTTTCTTTCGCAGGTGGACGGGGTTTCCGAAATAAGGATCATTGGAGGAAAAGCAAAAGAATACTGGCTCACGCTGAACAGGCAAAAAATGAGTTCGCTTGGATTGACACCCGACATCATTAATACTACGTTGAGCAACACCAACTTTGTAAAATCAGAGGGCTACCTGTCCGATTATAAATTATTCTATCTCACGGTTACCGATGCCACCATCAATGCCAAAGATCAGTTGGCAAACCTGGTTATCAGCAACAACCGCAAACGGGTGATACGCCTGAAAGATTTTGCCGATATAGCTGTAAATGAGGGTATAGAATATGTGAAGATAAATGCTAACGGGCACGCGGGCGTTTTGATAGCCGTGATCAAACAGCCTAATGCGAACCTGGTCTCGCTCTCTGCGGATATGGATGCCAAAGTAGCCGACCTGCAAAAACTATTGCCAAAGGATGTAACCATCAAGCCATATTATATCCAGGCCGATTTTGTAAACGACTCGATGAAGAGCGTGACCGACAGCGTGTGGATAGGTTTGTTATTGGCTATCATTGTCGCGGTTATCTTTTTACGGTCGCTAAAGGCAAGCGCAACTATTTTGCTCACTATCCCGGTTACCTTGTGTCTCACATTGATCGTGCTTTACGCTATCGGCTACACCTTCAATATAATGACGCTTGGCGCTATAGCGGCAGCCATTGGCCTTATTATTGACGACGCCATAGTAGTAGTTGAGCAGATACACCGCACGCACGAGGAGCACCCCGACGAGCCAACCCCAATGCTATTGCAAAAAGCCATCGACTATCTTTTCCCTGCTATGGTGGGATCCTCCATCAGTACCATCGTGATCTTTATCCCATTCTTTTTAATGAGTGGCGTAGCGGGGGCTTATTTCACGGTGTTAACCAATACAATGATCATTACGCTGGTAGTTTCATTCTTTGTTACGTGGATAGGCTTACCGGTTATCTATTCGATACTGACCATGCGTAAGAAGCAAAAAGGTACAAAGGAAAAGAAGGAAGAGGTACACCATGTAAAAAAGCAGCAATGGGTTAAGTGGTTTATACTTCGCCCCTGGTTAAGTCTAATTATCGCCGGCGCTGCTATAGCGGCCATTGTAATATTACCAAAGCTGCTTGAAACCGGTTTCCTGCCCGAAATGGATGAAGGCAGCATTGTACTGGATTATAACTCGCCGCCGGGCACTTCGCTGGAAGAAACTGACCGCATGCTAACGGAAATTGAGAAGATAATTATCAAAGAGCCCGAAGTGGTGGCCTATTCGCGGAGAACGGGCACGGAGATGGGATTTTTTATTACCGAACCAAACAGGGGCGATTACCTGATCCAGTTGAAGAAAAAACGGGATAAAACCACCGATGAAGTAATAAGCGACCTGCGTCACAAGATTGCTGCCAGCCAGCCGGCGCTGCGGATAGATTTTGGGCAGGTGATCACCGACATGTTGGGTGACCTGACCACTTCTATAGAGCCTATCCAGATCAAAGTTTTTGGTACAGACCCGCAGAAATTACATGAGCTTGCCCGGCAAATAGCCGGTGCAACAAGTAGCGTTAAAGGTACGGCTGACGTATTTGACGGCATTGTAATAGCAGGGCCATCGGTAAGTATCGATCCCTATTACAACAAACTTGCGCAATATAATATCACGCCGGCAAACCTGCAGTTTCAGTTACAGACATCGCTCGAAGGCAATATTATCGGAAGTATACTGGAACGCGAACAACTGTCGCCTATTCGCATGGTGTACCCGGGCAATAAAACTTTGGCAGTCGACGATATCAAAAAACAGAACATATTTACGCCGGCCGGCAAATTGGTACCCATCAGCGAGCTGGCATCGGTTCAATTACGCGGAGGCGATGCCGAAGTAAACCGCGAGAACCTGCAATCCGTGGGAATAATAACTGCAAGGTTGGACAACGCTGATATTGGCAGCGTGATGCCCGCCATACAGAAAAGTATAGCGCGAACAGTAAGTCTGCCCGAAGGCTACCATGTTGAATACGGTGGCGATTACGCCCAGCAGCAGCAATCGTTCAAAGAGCTTTTGACCATCCTGGTAGCCGCGAGCTTATTGGTTTTTGGCGTGATACTATTCCTTTTCAAGCAGTTCCGCATAGCGCTGCTCATATTGGCCATAGCCGTGTTAGGAACGGCGGGCAGCTTACTTGCCCTTTACGTAACCCAGACACCGCTGAATGTCGGAAGCTATACCGGGCTTATTATGATCGTAGGTATTATAGGCGAAAATGCCATATTCACGTTTTTGCAGTTTAAGGAGCGGGCGCTCGAAAACATGGGTAACCATTCGGAGAATATCAGGCAGGATGTGAATGAAGCAATAGTCTATTCGATCTCTACACGCTTACGGCCCAAACTGATGACAGCTATCGGCGCTATCATCGCCCTTATGCCGCTGGCCCTGGGCATAGGCGCGGGCGCACAGCTCCACCAGCCACTGGCTATTGCGGTTATAGGTGGTTTTCTGGCGGCATTACCGCTCCTGCTGATCGTGCTGCCGAGTATGCTGCGCATATTGTACCGCTCGGGCGAATTTCACAGACCTCACCAAAACTATTTGTAAACAATTTTAAAAAACCAAAATTGTTACAGAATTAAACCTGAGATTTATTCAATAACCACATTAAATCAATTATGAAAAAGAGCATTTTAACTATTGCGGGCTTATTAAGCCTGGGCCTGCTTTCGAACGCTTTGCACGCGCAAAACTACGTTCTGGATAAAAAAATTCCGCTAACCGGCGACGGCGGGTATGATTACGTATCATTAGACAAAGTTAATCACCGTTTATACGCATCGCACGGTACAATGGTAAACGTTGTAGACATTAATACAGACCAACAAATTGGAACAATTGAAGGTATGAAAGGTATACATGGTATTGCCATTGCCAACAAATCAAACAGGGGTTTTATCAGCGACGGAAGGGCCAATGCTGTGGTTGCTTTTGACCTGAAAACGTTGAAGATCATCGCAACGATACCTGTTGACGCCAAGGGCCCGGACGGTATTATTTATGACCCTTATTCTGACCGCGTATTCTGCATCAACGGCGACAGCAATAATATGTCAGTGATCGATCCCGAGACGTTGAAGCAGGTTGGCACTGTTGATCTTGGGGGCGGCCCTGAATTTGCCGTTGCGGATGGCAAAGGGAAAATATATAATAACCTGGAGGACAAAAGCAGCTTAAATGTTATCGACAGCAAAACCATGAAGGTGATTAATAATTATTCGCTGGCACCATGTGGTGGTCCGACTGGTATCGCATTCGACGAAAAAAACCAGCGCGCTTTTTCGGGCTGCCGCGAAAATAAGGGTATGAGCGTCATCGATGTAAAAACAGGTAAAGTGGTAGCCACCGTGCCTATTGGCGCGGGTGTTGACGCCGTGGCATACGACCCTGAAACTAAACTGATATTTTGTTCAAACGGCGATGCAACTACTACAATCATTAAGCAGGAAAGCGCCGATAAATACAGTGTTATACAAACCCTGCAAACACAAACCCGCGCAAAAACAATGGCGCTTGATACCAAAACTCACAAAATATATTTAAGTGTCGCCCAAATGGAGCCTGGTACCCGTAAAGCTCTGCCAAATACTTTTACTATCTTAGTGTATAAACCACAATAATTCTGAAATAAATAAGGGTATTTCCAATTATAAAATTTATAATTGGAAATATCTTTAACAATTACTTGACATGTGCGTTATCAATATAAGTAATTGTGATTTTTATTTATTTTTGACTCCTTTTACATTATATGGCATTTAAAACCGATTTCATCCACTCAACCGAATCCGAACCCCACCGCACCCGCACTAAGAAAATCCTTCAACAGTTTCCTCAAGTACGAGACCTTATCGGGAAAAACCCGCTGACGATGCTAGCTATTGTAGGTCTGGTTGGATCGATGATAGGTGTGTCATGGCTGATTCGCGATCAATCGTGGTGGGTGATATTTGCTGCCGCTTATCTATATGGCGCCTTTGTCAATCATGCACTATTTGTAATGATACATGAATGCGTGCATCAGTTATTGTTTAAAAACGCTCAGGCCAATCGTTGGGCGGCCATTATTGCCAATTTGCCGCACCTTGTACCTGGCGCTATTTCGTTTGAAAGATACCATATTAAACACCATTCCTTCCAGGGTATCCATGAACTGGATGCCGACCTGCCCGGTAAATGGGAGGCCAAACTGATCAATAATTATTTTATAGGTAAACTGCTCTGGCTTTTATTTTTTCCAGTATTCCAGGCAACACGCGTGACAAGATTGAAAGAGATCAAATTTTATGATGTTTGGCTCCTGATAAACATTATCGTGCAGGTTGCATTCACCGCTGCAATTTGGTATTTTATTGGGTGGCATGCCGTGGCATTCATGTTTATAAGCTTTTGGTTTTCCATTGGCCTTCACCCGGTGGGTGCACGCTGGGTGCAGGAACATTACCTCACTTTTGAAAGCGAACAGGAAACATACAGCTATTATGGCGTTTTAAATACAGTTGCGTTTAATGTTGGGTACCACAATGAACACCACGATTTCCCATCAATTCCATGGAATAGATTACCTAAAATTAAAAAGACCGCCCCGGAATATTACGATAAGTTACTCTCACACCAGTCATGGACCAAATTGTTCTTCCGTTTCCTTTTCGAGCGCGAAATATCACTTTACAACCGCATTGTCCGAAAAGAACGTGGCAAAGTTGAGCTTTCTGATGTTTCAAAGCCCGATGTTGAAGTGGAAGCCGTAAGCGAAGTTTTTTAGTAAAAAACGAAGCAAAACTTGCAATTCTGATTTCTATGCATTAATATTGCTAATATATTTAGCAATATGACACCTGTAAGCACATCAGAACAACTCATCATTTTCAGCCGTTATATAGGCCGGCAGGTAGTGATCACCAATCTTTTGAACGACGATGAAAGCGTCGGTACATTAATTGGGCTGAGGCAAAATGCGCTCCTCGTAGAAACAGACGAGGTGAACCGCTGGATACCGCTTAATGATAATTTCAGGATATGCGATATCAAACTATTACTAAAGCCTTTAAAAAAACTCACATCAGCAACTATCGATACGGCAAACAGCCTTCCTGTACAGGCGTTTATCACGCCCTACTACCAGCAATTGGGCTTTGATATGCCGGTATTTATAGCTCCCGGCAATCCGGCCAATTGCAAATATGTGTACGAGCTTGGGTTGGCCGACTATCGCACTCCTGCCGAGATCAAACAAAACAGCCGGACTTTATTAGCCGGAGTGTAAGTGTAACATATTCAATGCTCATGCGTTCTAAACTGTGAACGGCATATTAACGAAAACTTCATATTTTTTGATTTTCTTTGTCCGTTTTCCAGTAAAGGGGTAATGAGCAGTTCAAAAAAGATCAGGATATTATTGCCGGTTATCATCGTTCTGTTCTTTGCTGCCTATGCTGAACATAAATACTTCCAGAAAAAGGAAGATATAACGGGCCATTTGCAGAACAAGGAAATGGATGAGATCTCGGGCATAGCGGCGTCGGCTATACATAATGGTATTTACTACGTTGAAAATGATAGCGGTGATACCAGCCGGTTTTTCGCGATAACCCCCGACGGAAAAATAAAATCTGTTATTTATTACAAAGGCGACTCCAAAATTGAGTTAGGCGTACACGATTGCGAGGATATTGCGGTAGGCATTGGCCCCGCTAAGGGTAAAAGCTATGTGTATGTAGGCGACATCGGGGATAACAACGCGGTATATCCCTACATCACGATTTATCGCGTCGAAGAACAAAAATCGTGGATCGGTAAGGATAGTATAATAAGCGCAAAAGCCGTCCCTATTCATTTCAAGTATCCGGATGGGCCGCGTGATGCAGAAACATTGATGATAGACCCTATTGAAAAGCTGATCTACATTGTTTCAAAGCGTACTGATTCCGTAAACGTTTATACTTCGCCGCTGAATTTCAAACCGAATGATACCGTATTGCTCAACCGGCGCTGCAAGCTTTATTTCGGTGGCTTCAGGCCATTCAAATGGATCACCGCCGGTGATATTTCGAGGGATGGACAGCAAATCCTGCTGAAAAGCTACGACAAAGTTTATTACTGGAAGCGCAGCAATAACGAACCCATTTGGAAAACCATGCAAAAAAAACCGACAGAACTTTATTACAAGCCTGAAAAACAGGGCGAAGCCATCGGTTTTACGCTTGATGGTAAAGGATACTATACCACGAGCGAGGGCGTATTTGCGCCGATCTATTATTATACCATCCCGGCCAACTAACATTACCTTATAATAGTAACCTGCCCCGATAATTTCTGGCGGCCGTCTTTCAGGTCGATAATATAATAGTATGCCCCCGTTGGCAGCGAATTGCCATTATAAGTCCCCTCCCATGGCTTACTGTATCCTGTTGAGTGGAATACTAATTGGCCGCCGCGGCTAAAAACGTCCACGGTGCAGTGTGGATAATCACTTATATGCGCGATGTTCCAAAAATCGTTAATACCGTCGCCATTTGGCGTAAATACATTAGGAATTACAATTTGTCCAATAACCGTGACCGTAACGTTGGCGCTTTCCTGGCAACCGGCAGATGTGGTTACCGTTAGCGTATAAGTGGTGGTGGCTGAAGGATTTGCTGTAGGGTTTTTAGCCGTCACATCACTAAGTCCGGCAGCAGGCGACCATTGATAAGCTATTATATCGCCGCTGAACACGGGGCTGAGTTGAACATTGCTGCCCGCGAATATGGATGGATTCGATGTAAACGATACTAACTTATCCTGCGAATTGACCACATTAACAGTGAAAGTAACATTAGCAGTCGCCCCGGAAGCATCTGTAGCAGTAAGCGTAACCGGAACCGGCGTTCCGACAGTCAGTGGTATCCCTGCGACGGGTGATTGCGTAAATGAAATACTGCTTGCCTGGCAATTATCGCTTGCTGTCGCGTTAACAGTATAATCCGGCAATATCGGGCTGCAATCCGGGTAAGCGGTAACGGTTACATTATTATAAGCGGATGTTATTACCGGCTGGCTCAACACGGTTACATTGACGGCTAAACTTGCCGATTGCGTATTTGTACCATTACTGCCCACCAGCGAAATCGTAGTCACATTATATTGCTGATCGATCTTTCTTATTTTGTTGTCGGGTCCGTCGGTCACATACAAATTCCCTGAGGGGTCCAGCGTTATCCCTATCGGCGCATTGATCGACGCGTTTTTTCCATTTCCGTCAACCGATCCATTGGAACCATTGCCCGCTATAGTTGTAACCACACCTCCGGTAGTAACTTTTCTTATTTCATTGTTACCGGTGTCAGTGACGTACAGATTCCCGAGAGCATCTATGGCTATTCCATTAGGGAAATAAAAGCTGGCGGCCGTGCCAACCCCATCATTACTACCGGAATTAAATCCCGCGAAGGTAGTAACATCAGCGTTGGGGCTGATCAGGCGGATACGGTTGTTCCCATCGGCAATATACAGGTAGCCCGAGCTATTGATCGCTATGCCATGCGGAACGTAAAACCCGGCCGCAGTGCCATTGCCGTCAAGCGAACTCACTTGCCCATTTCCGGCAAATGTGCTTACGCTTCCGCCAGGTTGAATCTTCCGTATAAGGTTATTGTTGGTGTCGACCACATAAACATTTCCGGCAGCATCTACGGCAACCCCCGAGGGGTTATTGAAAGCAGCTGAGGTGGCAAATCCATTGTTCGCTCCGGGGCTACCGCTCCCCGCAATAGTGCTCACCACGCCCGTGGTGGATATCTTCCTGATCTTGTTATTGTTTGCATCGGCCACATAAATATTCCCCGCTTTGTCTATTGCCAATCCCCATGGGCGTGAGAAGCTTGCTGCGGCACCCTGTCCATCTGCCGACCCGGCTGTCCCCGATCCGGCAAATACGGAGGCAACACCGCCCGGTGTGATCTTTTTAATTTCATCATTCCCAGAATCGGCTATATAAATAATCCCTGAAGCGTCACAAACTATTCCATAAGGGTAATTCAATATTGACAAGGGATCAACACCGGTTGTATTTAACGCATTAACAATGACAGTTTGAGCCCCAACCTGAGAGCAGGTGAAATTTAAGGGATTAAGCGTTACCGATTTATAATCCCCGGTGATCGTAGCTACATCACTCAGCTGTACCTGGTAATTGCCCGTCGCATCGAGGTGCAAGGTAATAGGGGCAGGTTTAGCGATAATGACCGGCGCCTGGGCCTGCGACCGCAACACTATTGAAAATAGAGTGATAAAAGCACAATAAGCCGGTAAAATTCTCCGCATTTTCTGGATTGGTCGTTTGCCGTATTAAATATAGCTAAAGTCCAAAGCTATATACGGAAATAAATTGCGGGTAGTGGCCTCAGAGATCGGGCCTTAGTGAAACCGCTCAACCTCAAACGGGCTGATATTCATTGAGGTCACCTTGCCGTTCAGCACTTCGCAGATCAGCTTGCCTGTACCCGGACCAAGACTTAGGCCGATCATCGCATGACCAGTGGCTACTGCAAGGTTCTTATACTTGTTAGTAAGGCCGATATAAGGCATCCCGTCAGGCGACACCGGTCGGAAACCATACCAGATATCCTTCTCGGCAGGAACCGCCAATTTGAAATCGGGAAAATATTTAGGCACGGATTCCACGATGCCACGCACCCGGTTCATATTTACCTGGCTGTTGATCCTACCCACTTCCATCGTTCCGCCGAAGCGAACACTACCGTTCATAGGAGTAACAGCCACACGGGCTTCGCATAAAATTGAGGGGATGGTCATACGCTTAGACTCATCTTGCGGAACCATGAATGAATAACCTTTACCCGGCATCAGCGGGACAGATAGACCAGTCAGCTTTGCAACGGCGGGAGACCACGCACCTGTAGCCAGCACGTAAGCATCGCCCTTGAATTCCTTATCGCCACTTTTTATGGAAGTAATTTTACCGCCATCATGTTCTATCTTGTCGATCCGGGTGTTACGATACATTTTGATGCCCTCATTTTCGAGATATTTTAAAAACACCTTCATCAGCTTATTTGGGTATAAATGCGCGTCACAATGGTAATGCACCGCTCCGGCGATATCCAGTTCGATACCGGGCTGTAACTTGCTGCACTCTTCCGGACTGAGGTATTGTGCATCCAGGCCAAGATTTGTTGCTTCTTCTGCAAGGTGCTTTTCTTCCTCAACCATCTTTGGAGTTTTGAATAGCATCAGGATGCCCTTGTCTTCCATACCGAATTCGAGTTTAGTATCTCTCTCAAACTCGTGGTAAAGATCCTTGCTCAAGATCGAAATATCGCGCAAAGCGCCGGCAGAGCGGTCGACGTGTTTTTTGGTAGCGCTTTTGAGGAACTTCAAGCCCCATCCGATCAATTCAGAATTAAGCGAGGGCCGCACATAAAAGGGGCTCTTGCTGTTGAACATCCAGCGGATGCCCTGCTCCACCATGCCGGGCGCTGCCAGCGGCACAAAATGGCTCGGCGTGATCATCCCTGCATTGCCATAAGAGCAATTGTCGGAAAGATCGCCCTGGTCGACTATTTCTACTTCCCATCCTGATTTGTGCAGGTAATACGCCGAAAACAAGCCTATTACACCCCCACCGATTATGATCGCTTTACTCATATTTATATTACCTGGAACCCGTAAGCATACGGATCCTCATCATCAATTTTTATTGTATTATAGCCATAAACCCGCGCCCAGCCTTCTATGCTTGGTATGATTGCCGGTTTACCGCCTATCGTAACTTCATCCTCTACCCTGCCAATAAATTTACTGCCTATGATACTTTCATGTATAAACTGGTCGCCTTTTTTCAATTTGCCTTTAGCATGCCATTGAGCCATGCGTGCCGAAGTTCCTGTCCCGCAAGGCGAACGGTCGATGGCTTTGTCACCATAGAAAACGGCATTGCGTGCGGTGGCTTCAGGCGATATAGTTTTTCCGGCCCAAAGAATATGCGTGCAAGTATTGATAGTCGGATTTCCCGGGTGAATAAAGGTATATTTCTCATTGATCCACTTGCGCATTTCCCTGCTCCACGAGATCAGCTGATCTGCTGTGTGATTTTCCAGCCCTTTAAAATTGGGCTGGGGATCAACTATAGCGTAAAAATTACCGCCGTAGCTTACATCAAAAGTAAGAGTGCCTAAATCAGGGCATTCGATCTCCAAATTTTCAGCAGCAAGATAAGCTGGCACGTTCGTCAGTTTTACCGATTTAACCTTGCTTCCCTCTTGTTTATATTCGATCAATACCAGCCCAGCAGGGGCTTCCATGCGCACAATACCATGGGTTTTTGGTGTGATCAATCCCTCTTCTATAGCGATGGTGATAGTTCCTATTGTTCCATGCCCGCACATCGGCAGGCAGCCGCTGGTTTCGATGAATAATACAGCAACATCATTTGCCGGGTCGTGCGGTGGGTACAAAATACTCCCTGACATCATATCATGCCCGCGGGGTTCGAACATGAGGCCCTTGCGTATCCAATCGTATTCCTTTAGAAAATGCTGGCGCTTTTCGCTCATATTCGCACCGATCAAATTAGGACCGCCGCCCGCTATCAAACGTACCGGGTTACCACAGGTATGCGCGTCTACGCAAAAAAAACTTTTACTTGCCATTAATCTTTCGTCCATTTATTATCTACCAACCGCCATATTTCAAGCGGGTTACCATCTTTCAATTCACCGGGCAACATATCATTACCCCAATTCTGCCAGGCAACCGGCCTTACAAAACGTTTGATCGCGCCGGTACCTACAGAGGTAAAACGGGCATCCGTAGTGGCCGGGTACGGACCGCCATGCTGCATAGCCTGAACGACCTCAACACCTGTCGGCACATTATTTAAGATGACCCTGCCTGCTATATTGGTTATATTTTGGATGAGTGATCCATGTTTTTTGATATCGCTTTCGTCTGCCACAATCGTCGCGGTCAGCTGGCCATGCAACGCTTCGATCACCTGGTTCAGCTGCACTTCATGATCAACGGCAACAAGCAATGAATAGGGCCCGAATATTTCTTCGCTTAACTTTGGATTGACAAGAAATGCTGAAGCGCTCACTTCTGCCAATTCAGGCTGCGCCTGGTTCACCTTATCCGATGCCAGGTTGCCCTTACTTATCAGTGAAACCCCTTGTTCGCCTAAAACCCCGTCAGATAAAGCCGAGTAGTTTTTGCAGATACCCGGTGTAAGCATGGTCGCAGAGTTTATGTTGCTGATGGCGTCGCCCAATGCTTTTTTGAATTTCTCCAGTGCTTGCGATTTGATACAGATCAGCAAACCCGGATTCGTACAAAACTGGCCCGCACCTAAAGTGATGGATGCAGCGTATTGTTCGGCGATCTGCTGGTAACGGTTTTCTAATGCTTCCGGCAATAGGATCGTCGGGTTGATACTGCCCATTTCGGCAAAAACCGGGATAGGCAATTCGCGCTGCTGCGCGAGTTTCATCAAAGCTGTTCCGCCTTTGAATGAGCCGGTAAAGGTGACGATCTTCGTTTTTGGATGCTTTACCAGCGCCTCACCGACAGCATAGCCATCATCAAAAAGCATCGAAAAAACACCTTCAGGCAAATTGCTCCGTTTTGCCGCTTTCATAATAGCTTCAGCTACCAAAGCGCTGGTGCCGGGGTGTGCCGGGTGAGCCTTTATGATAACAGGACAACCGGCCGCCAAAGCGGAAGCCGTATCACCGCCTGCTACCGAGAACGCCAACGGAAAATTACTCGCCCCAAAAACCACTGCCGGGCCAAGAGGGATAAGCATTTTACGTATATCGGCACGCGGTGCGGGCTGGCGGTCGGGTAAGGCTTTATCGATCACTGCCTCAACCCATGAGCCTTCCTCCACCAAATCGGCGAACATGTTCAGCTGACCTGTGGTCCTTCCGCGTTCACCCTGCAAGCGGGCCTGCGGCAAACCGCTTTCTGCCATGGCGCGGGTTATCAGTTCATCCCCGATGTTATTGATCTCTTCGGCAATATTCCTAAGGAACGTTGCTTTGGTTTTCTTATCAATATGGCGATAAACAGCGAATGCCTTTTCAGCCAGGATCAATGCTGCATCAACATCGTCTATCGAGGCGATATGAAAATCACCCGCCAATTCTGTGTTAGAGGACGGATCGATTGCTTTAAAGGCCTTTTTACCTTCGGTATATTGATAACCTAACAGGTTTTGTGTTTTCATAAGTCGAATTTATGCACCTAAAACATATATCATAGCGATGGGTTTGAAACCCATCGCTATGGATGCATTTATGCCAATTGTTGTGCATGAACCCTGCCCCAGCTACCTTCCGGCAATACCGGCCGCACCGCCAAAGCATCATTGATGATCTTCAATACCTTTTCACGCTCGGCACCCTGTACTTTCAAACGCGGCGCGCGGACGTTTTCGGTACCAATGCCTGTCGCAACTTCGGCCAGTTTGATATACTGAACCAATTTAGGGTGAATATCCAATTCCAGCACCGGCAAAAACCAACGATAAATGGCTAATGCTTCGCTGATGCGATTGGCTTTCACTAAACGATAGATCGCGACGGTTTCTTTTGGGAACGCATCAACCAAACCGGCTACCCAGCCATCAGCGCCCATAACCAGGCTTTCCATAGCTAATGGATCGACGCCAGTCAGTATCGCGAAACGGTCGCCAAAACGGTTGATCATGCGGGTCACATTGGATATATCCCTCGTCGATTCCTTCACTGCCTGGATATTCTCATACTCAGCTAATCGGGCAAACATATCAAGCGTTACTTCGATCTTATAATCAACCGGGTTGTTATAGATCATGACCGGCAATTCTGTACTTTTTGCAACGGCGCTAAAAAAAGCGATGGTCTCATCATCGTCGGCTTTGTAGCGCATCGGCGGCAGCATCATCAGTCCGCTGGCACCATTGTCCAATGCCTTTTGGGCGCAAGTAACGGCCGCTTTAGTAGTCTGTTCAGCGATGTTGAGCAATACCGGCACTTTCCCGTCGACAAAATCGACCGTATGTTTCAGTAAAGCGAATTTTTCCTCATCGCTTAAGACGCTGGCTTCGCCCAAAGAGCCGCCCAGTATCAGTCCATCGACGCCTGCTTCCAACTGAGCGTTGATATTATGATCGAATGCCGCGAAATCCAGTTCGTCGTTATCCGTAAACTTGGTCGTAACTGCGGGGAACACCCCTTTCCATTTAAAATCCATGATCCTTATTATGCTTCTATTTCGATAACTTGATTAATGTCACACCATGCGGAGCGACTTTAGCTGTAAAGACTTGCCCGCTACTGTTAAGGTTTTTCTGCTGCCAGGCATCTCTGACTTTTTTGTAGCCACCGGCGCCAATGTCGCTTAACTTTATAGTGATGGTTTGGTATTTATCAGAGGTATTGAAAATACCCACGGCCTTGCCGCCATCGGCTAGTTCTTTTACCCAAACCTGGTATGTATCCTTTTTTAATGCCTGCCGTGCTTCTTTTCCCAGTGCATCCTGGTCAACAGCGATCACCTCATCATTAGTTAATAAATTCAGCGTAAACTTATCCAGGTGCCCCATATCACACCCGATAAGCAATGGCGACGAAAGCAAGCTCCATAAACTGATATGCGTATATTGTTCATCCGGCGTTAACCTGCTGTTATGCTGGCTATCGCCCCAGCCAACTTTGCCTACAACCAGCATATCCGGGTCGTTAAAGTGTCCCGGTTGTGCATACGGTGCTGCTTTATCCTGGCCAAAACCGATCGTCGACATGCTTTTCCAGGTATCTTCTATATCGCCGGTAGTGCGCCAGCTATTGCCGCCGACTTCCGCCCCCCATTTCCATACATCGCCCATTCCGTACTGGCAAAAGCTGAACAGGATATCGCGCGGAACATAATTTAACGATGCGCGCATCACCTGGTAAGGTTTTTTATATTCATCGAGGCTTGGCTGCCTCGGGGCAATTTCGCCGTAAGAGCACCAATCGTATTTCAGGTAATCTATTCCCCAATCGGCATAGGTTTTGGCATCCTGGTCCTCGTGCTGATAACTACCGAGATAACCGCCGCAGGTCCTCGGACCGGGCGATGAATAAATACCCATCCTTAAACCCAGGCCGTGCACATAGTCTGTCAAAGATTTCATATCAGGGAATTTCTCATTCGGTTTGATCGTGCCGTCAGCATTACGGGCAGGTGCTTCCCATCCATCATCAATATTGATATACATCCAGCCATGCGAGCTCAGTTTGTCGGACATTGCATTGGCTGAAATCTTGACTTTTTTATCATTCACGCTCAGTCCCCAGGCATTCCAGCTGTTCCATCCCAAAGCAGGTGTCAACCCTATAAGCTCGCCAATTTTTATGGCGAACTTTTTACTAGAACTACCCAATTTATTACTTACTGTAAATGTAACCGGGTAATCGCCCTTATATTTCACTTCGCCGGTTATGATTCCTGTAATTCCGTCGAGTTTTAATCCATCAGGTAAGCCTGATGCCTTATAGATCAACGGCTTTTGACCGGTTGCAGGGATCCTGTACAAAAACGGATTTCCCGGACGTTCCGCAAAAACATCCGGGCCATTGATCCGTGGCTTGGCCTGTACTTCAGGCGTCAATATATAGGGGGTTTCTTCTGAGCGGCTGATGTGTTCACCCGACTTGTTTTCAGTAAAAGTATAGTCGATACGATAAGCCCTTTTAAGCAGCGAGCCGGCTGTTAGCGTATATGCGAACGGCTTTTTCATTGTAAAAGCGGCATCAACGGTTTTATTAAATATCGTTTTGCCAGTTTCGGGATCTGTAACTCTGCAATTCAGCTTGCCGCGGTAATTATAATTGCCTTTGGCCGCCAGCTTTATCGTTTTGCTGATGGTATTCGCACCATACGTAAAATCGCCTTCGGTATTGATCAATACATTATCGGTCACCGCAACCATATGCAGCCTGAAGTCCTCGCCATACATACCCCCGGCCCCACCAGTATCGAACAGCCGCACCGCGATCACATTTTCCTTATTCCACAATAAAGCGGGATCATTAGCTGCAATTGAGAATGTACCCGGCCCGTAAATGCCTTTGGTGATATTCTCGCCATTTCGATAGTTTTTGTACACCAATTTGCCATTCAGGTACACCTCGCCGCCGTCGTCAAGATAGCCCAGGTTAAAATGCAGGCTATCCTTTAAAAAAGCCTTTTCTTTAATTGAGGAGGGAATTGTCAAATGCAGCCTATACCAGCCATAGCCATCGACGCCGGGATAGCCCTGTTCTTCCCAGGGAACACTCACGTCCGCGGCTTTCCAGGCATTATCATCGTATTGCGGCGATGACCAGTCTGTCGCGTCGCCGATCTTAAATTTCCAGCCTTTTGTAATTGATATGCTCTGGGCCGAGGCTGTTGTTATGGCCAAAACTAATAATGCTGGTATAAAAATTCTTCTCATGATTCTTTAGGTTTACCTGCTAAATATACCGATATATTTCACCTGCTCGGGGAACCAAACGGTCATTTCGCCTTTGCCCCTGTTCGCCCAGGAATAATATGGTATTGCGGTCAGTGTGGTGTTTTGCGTGCTTATATTTTGCCCGGATGCGTCGATGCCGATGCTTTTCACATCCGCTTTTAGCACTATCACTCCGTTCAATACACTTGCCTCATATTCCGGCTTGAACTCAGCGTCTTTGGGCACAATGATATTGCTTGCCAGGCCATTGTTATCCTTCCACTCTGCACAGTACATGATAGGGCCGCGCTGCAAAGCCACCTTGCCGTTATCATCCTCAACATTTGCGTTCGCTATAACCCGGCGTACTTCCATCGGCAGGTAAACTTCCACCTTATCGTTCTTTTTCCATTTCTTGCTGATCACCGCATAACCGTTCTCCACCTTATAATCCACCGCCACTCCGTTAACTTTGATCTCAGTTTTTTTTGGCGACGTTTTTTCATAGCTGTACAAATCCGAAGGTATCGCCTCATT
>Ga0207064_1010_pt1 | contig 36661 bp, 32 predicted proteins | sample Alteio_BWMinCont_26_FD_153488 | JGI IMG/M metagenome (GOLD analysis project Ga0207064, IMG submission 153488) | Enriched cells from forest soil in Barre Woods Harvard Forest LTER site, Petersham, Massachusetts, United States -... | ecosystem: Environmental > Terrestrial > Soil > Temperate forest >...
CCTGTGGCCGCGCCAGTTGCTGTGCCAACTCCGGCTGCTACTGCAACTGCCACTAACAACGCGGGTTCATTACAAATAAAAGTTCCTACAGTTGGCGAATCGATCACAGAAGTTACATTATCAAAATGGCTTAAAAAGGACGGCGACCAGGTTGCGATGGACGAAGCCCTCGCAGAACTCGAATCAGATAAAGCCACCTTTGAATTGACTGCCGAAAAAGCAGGCGTATTGAAAACCATAGCTAAAGAGGGAGACGTGTTACCTATCGGTGCGGTGGTTTGTACTATTGAGGGCGCGGGAGCGACGACAACAACTGCTCCCAAGACAGAGGCGCCAGTGGCTGCAACCGCTGCTGCTACTACGGAGAAAACCTATGCGTCAGGCACACCATCGCCTGCTGCTGCGAAAATATTAGCCGAAAAAGGCATCGACCCGAAATCAGTTCCGGGGAATGGCGTAGGCGGCAGGATCACCAAAAATGACGCGATGACCGCTGTAACTGCCGACCTGGTTTCTGAAAACCCGCAGGGTGGTGGTAAAGCTATTCCGGTAAGTTTAAAAACCGAAGTAAAAGCGCCGGAAACTACACCGAAAGCAACAGATGGGAGGGAACGCCGCGAGAAGATGTCGCCGCTGCGCAAAACGGTTGCCCGCAGGCTGGTTGCCGTGAAGAACGAAACCGCGATGCTAACCACCTTTAACGAGGTGGACATGTCGCCGATCATGGAAATTAGGGCTAAGTACAAGGATAAATTCAAGGAAAAATACGGTGTAGGTTTAGGTTTTATGTCTTTCTTTACCAAAGCCGTTTGCGAAGCCTTAAAAGAATGGCCGGCTGTTAACGCCCGCATTGAAGGCGAAGAAATTGTGTACAGCAATTTTGCAGATATATCGATCGCTGTATCCGCACCAAAAGGATTGGTAGTACCTGTGATCCGCAATGCCGATAGTATGAGCCTCGCCAATATCGAGAAGGCCGTAGCCGCCCTGGCCGCAAAGGCACGTGATAGCAAACTGACCATCGACGAAATGACCGGCGGTACATTTACCATCACCAATGGCGGTGTATTTGGCTCGATGATGTCGACACCGATCATCAATTCGCCGCAATCGGCTATTTTGGGTATGCACAATATCATCGAGCGCCCGGTTGCCGTAAACGGACAGGTGGTGATCAAACCGATGATGTACGTGGCGCTCTCTTATGACCATCGCATCATTGACGGCCGCGAATCGGTAAGCTTTCTCGTGAGAGTGAAACAATTGCTGGAGGACCCGGCGAGGTTGTTGCTGGGTGTCTGACCGTTGATTAATATGATTATCAGATTTCGCTGATTTTAGAAAATATAAGAGCCCGGTTACGCCGGGTTTTTTGTTATTTTTATACGTCAACATAAAACCTTACTCACATGGGAAAATTGATCCTTATTATCTTTTTAAGTGCATTTGGAACAACTGCCTTTTGCCAGGACATTATACTTAAATCCGGTACTGAAGCGACTTATCAACTTCGAGAAGGTGCGGATAAGAAGGTTACGCTTACTTTGATCGATACCAAAACTATTGACCCGGCTGTTGATGTTGAAACTGCGATACGTAAAGAAAAAGTGGATACCAACCAGGTGAAAATGGTTTTATATTCTACCCAGATGGATGATAAAAAGCGCACGTCTTTTATGATTAAATCCGGTCTGCCGCGAGTGTTAAAATATTCAGCAAAGATCAAACGTGCCGGCCGAAGAAATTTTATCGTTACTGATGTTATGCCTGTACAAGGCACTATAAGCTCGAATGAACTGTGGTCGTACGAGATCAGCGAAATTATGCTTTCTGATTTCGAAGAAAGCAACTTTTAGCCTATACCAGCCTCTTAAACGCTCCGATCGTCCCCGAATGCAATCCGTCGTGAAACGGCAGGAATTTCAGCGCGTCGTCGATACTTGCTATTTCAACGCCATAGCGTGTCGTCCAGGCGGTATAACCGCCGAATATTTGTTTGCTGTAGTCAGCATCTAACTCATCCATCGTATTCAGGAACAGGCTTTTGATCTTCGCGATCTCATCAGCGCTAAGAAACCTGTCAGGTTTGCTGCCCGAACGGAATTGCTCCCATAATTCGTCCGTGATATGGGGCGCGAGATTTCCTCTTTTGTAGCAGATGCCCTGCTGCGCGGCAATCAGGTGCCCTACGTTCCAGGCAATGTTATTGTTAAAGCCTTCGGGTATTGTATTCCATTGTTCGGTGGTCAGGTCCTTAATACTTTCCAATAGAAAAACCCGTACTTTTTTGATGTTTTCGATCTGCTGGTTCATGATTGGTTTGAAATGTAGTACAATACTAATTATTGTTCTAAATTAGCATTTATCCAATTACCTTAATTGACAATTCAATGACCGCCTCCAGATTGCCCGCGCTGTGCGTTTGCGCTATTGCCTTAATGCTTGGTTCCTGTAAAGATCATACCGATTACACCGGCTGGCGGGTCTCAGGCGGGACGAAAATGGTGCAGCATTACTCATCGCTTACGCAGATCGACTCAACGAATGTCGGTCAACTGCAGGTGGCCTGGGAATATCATACGCATGATGTCGACACCGTTTCCCACTCACAACTGCAGTGCAGCCCCATTATGGTCGACGGGGTGTTGTATGGCACCACGCCCCGTTTGCGGTTGTTTGCCGTTGATGCGGCTACAGGTACGCAGAAATGGATATTTGATCCCAAAGGCAATGCCAATACCTCTTTTTTTGGATTTATAATGAATAACAACCGCGGTGTAACCTATTGGGAGGACGGCGATGACAAGCGTATCATTTATTGCGCCGGGACAGATATTTACGAGGTAAATGCGACAAACGGGAAGCTGCTGACCACTTTCGGCAATGGCGGTAAGGTGGATCTGCACAATGACCTTGGGCTGGATGCGAGCAAGATGTTTATTACAGCTACGTCGCCGGGGATCATTTACAAGGACTTATATATCGTAGGCTGCAGGGTGAGCGAAAGCGCCGGCGCGGCGCCGGGCCATATCCGGGCGTATGACGTGCGAACGGGAAAGTTGCGCTGGATATTCCATACCATTCCGCAACCCGGCGAGTTTGGTTACAACACCTGGCCGGATACAGCGGCGTATAAGCATGTCGGCTCTGCCAATTGCTGGGCGGGTTTCAGCATGGACGAAAAACGCGGGGTGCTTTTCGTGCCGACGGGTTCGGCGGTATATGATTTTTACGGCGGCAAACGATTGGGCAAGGACCTGTTTGCCAATTGTGTGCTGGCGCTGGATGCTGCCACGGGTAAGCTGAAATGGTATTACCAGGTGGTACACCATGATATGTGGGATAAGGACCTGCCCACGGCGCCGATATTGGTCACCATAAAAAAGGACGGCAAAGACGTGGATGCGCTGGCGCAAGCTACCAAACACGGCTTCATATTCGTGCTCGACAGGGAAACAGGTAAGCCGCTGTTCCCGGTTAAGGAGACGCCGGTGCAAACTACATCAGAGCTGGCGGGCGAGCAGCCCTGGCCGACGCAGCCCATACCTGAGCTGCCTGTGCCATACGCGAGGCAAACTTTGACCGAAAAAGATATCAATCCTTATTTGCCCGATAGTTCCAAAGCCGAAGTATTAAAAAGACTTAAAACTTACCGTTACGGCAGCATGTTTTTGCCGCCGGGCAAGACGCCCTCGGTTATTTTCCCGGGATTTGACGGCGGAGCTGAATGGGGTGGTCCGGCATATGATCCCGAAACAGGCATTATGTACATCAATGCCAACGAAATGGCCTGGATAATGACTATGATTGACACCAAGCCCGCGAACCCGAACGGTGAGACTTTCGCACAGGCCGGGCAGATGATGTACACGCTCTACTGTATGGGCTGTCACGGAGCCGACCGCAAAGGGACGGGCAATTTTCCTTCGCTGGTCAATATCCAGGCAAAGTATAAGGAAAGCCAGATCGATACGCTGATACAAACGGGCAGGAGGATGATGCCTTCGTTCAAACAGTTCAGCGCGCAGGAACGACAGGCTATTATTTCGTTCATAACCGGCGATCAAAAGCTGGGTGCGACAAAATTTGTGGCGCCTCCAAAAGCCGCCGACCCGTACCTGGATATGCCTTACGAAATGACGGGCTATAATAAATTTTTGAGTAAAGAAGGTTTACCAGCCATAGCGCCGCCCTGGGGTACTTTGAACGCGGTGAACCTCAATACCGGTAAAATGGTTTGGCGCATCCCCTTAGGCGACGACCCCAAAATGGCGGCACCGGGCAGGATAACCGGCACCGAAAATTATGGCGGTCCGGTGGTTACTGCCGGTGGCCTGCTATTTATCGCCGCGACCAAAGACGGCATGATGCGGGCCTTTAACAAAAGCACGGGCAAACTATTGTGGCAATACAAACTGCCCGCGGCAGGTTTTGCCACACCGGCCATGTACGAGGTGAATGGCAAACAATACCTGGTTATTGCCTGCGGCGGCGGTAAATTGGGAACAAAATCAGGGGATAGTTATGTGGCGTTTGCGTTGGGGAAGTAAAATCTAAATTCCATGAAAAGCTGTAAACTGTATTTGTATTCAGTTTTCCTTTTTGCAATTTTTGATGAAGGATGCCGATTTCATTATATTGAGAATCCTGGTTCTCAAATAAGCTCGTCAATTAAGGTATCAAAAGAAAATAGTGTTTTTATAAACGCATATAAACCCAATTTAGATAGTATTAATGGAATTTTGATTGACACTGTATTTGCAGAAAAAAAATATTCTTCCGATGGAGGTTTTTTTTCAAACTATAGGATTGATTCGGATAAACTACAATTAATAATTGTAACTCATGATTATTTAGTCAGGGACGGCAAAGGTTTTGGTGTAGACTGGATTATACAAGGGTTTAACCCTTATAGCGGAAAGATAACTTATAGAGATTATAAGCAAAGAGAGCTTCCGGACTCAATGGTTATGGAGGTCGATTCTATGAATAATGGTCATTTAACACATATCATCGGGAAATTAACTCTTTATAAGATAAAATAGGGAGCGTAACGAAATTATGGATGCAAAATATTTGGCTAAAGCCATTTTATCTTCTTTACGTATCCGTCCCATAAATGGGACGGCAATGAATTAATGGCAAACTGAATTCATTGCCGTTGACTTTCAGTCAACGGACATAGCCAACAGAATTCGGGTTTTAGCCCAAATTACCACCGCGCTCATTTATTTGATTAAATTTGCCGCTTCAGCCAGCATCAATGCCATTGTCCCCGTCAAATAGCTCCCTTACCGGGGAAAGGTCAAGCAAACTGATCTGGTATTTTCTCATCGGCTGGACGATCCTAAACGCGGTACAGGCTTATACACTGGAGATACATGCCGATGAAGCCTATTACTGGCTGTATTCCAAATTCCTAGACTGGGGTTATTTCGACCACCCGCCCATGGTAGCCGTGTTTATCCGCATCGGCGACAGTATTGTGCATAGCGAGTTCGGTGTGCGGCTGATGACGGTGATATCCAGCACGGTATCGGTTTATGTATTGTGGCAGATCGTCAAAAAATACGGGGTCGAAGCCAAATGGTTCATCCTGGTAGTGCCGGGGCTATTCATTTTGAATATCTACGGGTTTATGACCACACCCGATGCGCCGCTTTTCCTGTTCACCGTGCTGTTTTACCTTGTCTATAAAAAATACCAGGAAGAAGACAAATGGAAATGGGCGCTCTTACTCGCGCTTATCATTACCGGGTTGCTGTACAGCAAATACCACGCGGTGCTGCTCATCGGGTTTACGGTATTATCAAGTCTCGGCCTGTTTAAGCGGAAAACATTTTGGCTGATCGCGATCATTTCAGCTGTGCTGTATCTGCCGCATATTTTGTGGCAGGCCAGTCATGGTTACCCATCGGTCAATTACCATTTGTTCGAGCAATCCACCAATCACTATGATTTCTGGCTCACCTGGACCTATTTCCCCGGTCAGCTATTGATGGCCGGGCCATTTATCGGCTGGCTGTTTTTTTATAAGGCCTTTACGGTTAAGGTAAAGGACCCTTTTATCCGCTGTTTGCTGGTAAACGCTGCCGGTACTTTCCTGTTCTTTTTGATCAGCAGCTCGCGGGGCGAAGTGCAGCCGCAATGGACGCTTATTGGCTTTGCACCGGTCATCATGCTCACGCTCATCCACTTTAAACAGGATAATAACTGGAGGCCCTGGGTTACCTGGCTGGCCGTTGTCAATATAGCGTTTATTGTAACCATAAGGGTATTGATCATTACTGCATCGCCGCTGATCAGGCGGGTAGGGCAGGTGACGAGCCTTTACGGTTTTAAAGAATGGGCGCGTACAATTCACCAAAAGGTCGGTGATAATTATGTCATTTTGGACGATGGCTTCCAAAACCCCGCGAAATACGATTTCTACACCAACTCCACCAAAGGTTTTGCCTATGATAACCGGTATTACCGTTTAACGCAGTTTGATATCTGGCCGATAGAAGATAGCATGCAGCATAAACGGGCTTATTATTTGCTGAAAGGGTTTCACAAGGGGATCACGACCGACACATTAAACACAACCGGCGGTACCTGGTACGGCGGCTGGGTAAACGATGTGCGAACCTATCAGCAGGTGAAGATCGAACTGCCGGCCTATAAAATAACTACCGCACCGGGAGCAACGTTACCATTAAAACTGATGGCAATAAATCCGTACCTGTATGCAATAAATTTCGGCAATGCGGGTTATGAACACCGGGTGACATTTGAGGTATGCACGTTTAAGGATGCCGCCCAAATAAACGTGCAGCAAGCGAATGATGATTTTTATAACATCGCGTTAAAACCCGGGCAAAAGGCGCAATATACTTTTAACTTTACGGCGCCTTTGCAGAAAGGCAAATACACCCTGCTATTTTCGCTGCGTACCGATCCGTTCGCCGGCAGCAAGAACAGCAGGATTGTTAATTTAACAGTTGAATAACAGACTATATGAATAAAAAACTCTACTTAATTGTTTTCTTCGTTTTTTTATTTGCAGGCGAGGCATTTGCCCAAACCGGGCTTGATGTCCATTTCAATGGATTTGGGTTTTTGGACGATCATGAGTATGAAGGACTGATCCCGCTGAGAAAAACCATTTCGGGTACACGTACCGCGATCGACTTCGGTTTAAATCCTGATAGTTTGAACCACTTTGTAGTAGGCGCCAATGCGATGCATGAATTTGGCGGGCAACCGTTTTTTTTGCAGGTTAACCCGGTTGCTTATTATAGCTATAACAATGGCAGCTGGTTGCTTAACGGTGGTGAATTTCCAAGGCAGGGGCTATTGAGCCAATACCCGAGGGCGCTGCTAAATGATACCCTCATGTACTACCGGCCAAATGTGGAAGGTATCCTGTTAAGGCATCAAACGGCAAATTCGTACGAAACGGAGTGGATCGACTGGTTAAGCCGCCAGACCGCTACACAAAGAAACCAGTTTTTAGCCGGGTTTTTAGGCAAGTACGAGCCAGGCATGTTTTATATTTCGAATTTTTTCATGTTCATGCATGACGCCGGCACAAAGCCGCTGCAACCGAACAGCCCTATTGAAGACAATGGCGGTGGCCAGATCAGGGTTGGATTGGATATGACCCATAAACAAACGGTATTCGACTCCTTATCGTTCGAAGTTGGGGGTATGTTATCGGCTCACCGGGTGCGCAGCGAATTTGATTTCCAGTATTCAGAGGGATTTGTAGCCAGCTTCTATGCCAGCTATAAGAAGTTTTCATTTTACGACGAGTTTTACAAAGGCATGCCAAATTATATTATTTACGGCGACCCTTACTACGTTAAGACGATCTATAACAGGTTAGATGTTACCTACACGCCAATCGTTATCAACCGGCTGAAATGCTCGTTCATGTTCAGTTTCCATCAGTCGCCCGGGCACCTGAGCGATATGTCGGAGGTTTTTCACATTGTTTACGATATCGGGAGGGTGAAGATCGCGCAGTTTAAAGCCTACAATTAGCATTGCTGAATAAGGCACAAACGGCTTTTGAATCGGGAGATAGCGACGTTTAAGAATTAGTAGAGACGCATAATTATGCGTCTCTACGTTTTTTTTCAATCCCCCCCAATATCGCCGCTGCCTGATTTGGATTTGTAAACACTTTTCGGATGACCACCATAGCTAATATCGCCAGAGCCGCTTACCGAAGCATCCACCTTATTGCTGGCATATATTTTGGCATCGCCAGAGCCGCTTACGTGAACATCAGTATTGGTTGTAATTAATCCTCTTGCACTATAATCGCCAGAACCGCTTACGCGTACAGCAGACGTTTCAGCGTGGCCGGTCAGTTTCACATCGCCCGAACCGGATATGCTGGTTTCAAGGGTTTTCACCTCCAATTCGCCGTCAACATCCCCCGAGCCAGATACATGCAGGTTCATCTTGTCGGCGTGCAGGCCATTGTGGAATGTTACGTCGCCCGAACCGGAAACAACAATGCTGTTCACGTCCTTAATAGTCACATAAACCAATATTTTCCTGTGACTGCCAAAAAGGTCGCTCCAATGGAAATCATGGCGTTTATCGTAGATCTTCAACACGCCATTTTCCACTTCGGTGGTGACGTGGCTGATCACATCTTCGGGGGCTTCAACCCTCACCGATTCGGTATTTCCCTGGGTAACAGTTACGTCATAAGGGCCGCCCACTTCTATCGCGTGAAAGCCTGTAAGATGACGGTCCTCGGTTTTTTGTTGGGCTATCGCCTTAGACGCGGCAAAAGTATAGACTGTTCCCGCGATCAGCAGAAAAGCCAAAAAATACCTGGTTATTGATCTCATGGTTTTATTGTTTTACAATCTATAAGACGCCTGATTATGGAAAAGGTTGCAGGGATTTATAAAAAGAATTGTCATTGCGAGGAGCGGACAAGATATGCGCGTGAGGGCGACGTGGCAAACTCGTCGCCAATGCATATTCGCTATGCATAACGACGAGGTTGCTTCGCTATGCTCGCAATGACATAAAGGATTAATCCACCAGCACCCCGATATAATAATTAAACGTATCCACCTCGATATTATCCTTTGTGGCGCCGTCGATGGCCACAGGCGTAAAACGCGTGGTTGGTTTGATGAACTGGTATTCGCCGCCTTTGATCTTCACGCGCACCGGCATATTGAAGCCTTTCACATCCGACTGCCAGCGACAGGCTAATACACCTTTCCGGTCGACCATGAATTCCAGTATCGGGATGTTGCGGTAGTGCAGGTACTGATCGAAAACGGGTTTCAGGTTGATGCCCGACTGATCGCAGATATAGTTCACAATATCATCATAGGTCACCGTTTGGTGATAGAAGGTTTTGTTCAACCCTCTGAGGATGCTGCGCCACTTCTCATCGTCGTTGATGATGGTGCGTATCATATTCAGCAGGTTGCCCCCTTTGTAGTACATATCACTTGAGCCTTCCTTGTTCACATTGTATGGCCCCACGATAGGTTTGTCGTTGGTGATCAGTAAGCGCGTGCCGTGCACATATTCCTGTCCGGCCTGCTTGCCATAAAATTTCTCGATAAACAACGATTCGGAATAATTGGTAAAGCCCTCGTGTATCCACATATCGCCCAGGTCCTTCGAGGTGATGTTATTGCCGAACCACTCGTGCCCGCTTTCATGAACGGTAATGAAATCCCATTTTAGCCCCCAGCCTGTGCCTGAGAGGTCGCGGCCTAAGTAGCCATTTTGGAAATGATTTCCATAAGCCGTGCCGCTCTGGTGCTCCATGCCCAGGTGCGGTGCTTCGATCAGCTTATAACCGTCTTCATAAAAAGGATACGGCCCAAACCAATACTCGAACGCCTCCAGCATGCGTTTTGCATCCACGCCCCACCATTTTTTGGCTTTGTCAAGATTGTACTTCAGCGGCCAGAAATCCATCGTCAGCTTGCCTTTTTCGCCGTTGAACACATCTGAATAATGCGCATATACGCCGATATTGGCCTCGATGTCGTAATTGTTGATCGGGTTGGCAACGAACCAGTCGAAACGGGTATAACCATCCTTCAGTTTGGCCACCTTACGTAGCCGGCCGTTGGATACATCCTGCAAGCCGTTCGGAACGCTGATGCTGATCAGGGCGCTGTCGACCTCATCTTCCTGCTGGTCTTTATTGGGCCACCATACACTGGCGCCCATGCCCTGGCAGGCCGTGGCTACCCAGGGGTTTTTAAGCGAATCCTGGGTATATACGATACCGCCGTCCCACGGTGCACGTTTAGCGATGGTTGGGTTGCCGGAATAATAAACCGTAAATTCATCCTTGCTGCCTTTCTGTATGGTTTGCGGGAACGTGGTGAATACCGCGTTGTACTCACGTGTGAACGGTAATTCCTGGCCCTTATAAACTACTTTTTCTACTTTCAGGTTGCTAAACAGGTCGAACTGCAGTTTGGTAAAATCCGTCGTCGCCGTAAACTTGAACAGCACATTGCCACTGAGGGCCTTATTATCAATGTCGAACTTAATATCGAGGTGGTAATAATTGATATCATAACAGGTTCGCAATGGCGACATATACCCCCGCAGCGAGTCGGCACGGGTAAAGGTTTGTTTATCAACGCCAAGTTGCGCGAAGGTGGTGGCCGCCGTTAACAGCGATACTGCAGTTAGAAGAAAAAGCTTCTTTATCATTTTACTCTGGTTAAAATTTAATAAATGTCATTGCGAGGAGCAGGGCAGACAGTGAGCCGGGGCGACAAAGCAATCTCGTCGCTATACATATCGGATAAGCATGTCGACGAGGTTGCCACGCTATCGCTCGCAATGACATAGTTTTTTGTTTTAGTATCCCTTATTTATCCCCGAAAGCCCAATATAAAAATTAAAGTTATCGGCTTCCAGGTTGTCTTTTGTCGCTCCCGGCAGGTCAATCGGCTGCGCGGTTGTTGTTGGGTGAATAAACTGGTATTCGCCTCCTTTTATCCTCACCCGCACCGGCATATTGAACCCTTTGGCATCAGCTATCCATTTGCAGTAAGGCTTGCCGTCCTGCCAGGTAACCTGCAGTGTGGGTAATTTGACGTGACGTAAATATTGATCGAACGTTGCCGACAGATCGATCCCCGACTGCTTGCTGATATAGCCGGTAATATCGTTATAAGTCACCGTTTGGTGATAAAAAGTCTTATTCAGCCCGCGGAGTATGTCGCGCCATTTGTCATCGTCATTGATAATTGCGCGGATCATATTGAACAATACCGCGCCTTTGGAGTACATATCGTCCGAACCTTCCTTATTAACATTGTATATTCCAACAATCGGGGTCTTATTAGCGATGCCCTGGCGCAACCCGTAGATATATTCCTGCCCGGCCTGCTTGCCGAAGGTATAATCAACATATAACCCCTCTGAATAACAGGTGAACGATTCGTGTATCCACATATCGGCAAGATCCTTCGCCGTAATATTGTTGCCAAACCACTCATGCCCGCTTTCATGCACGATGATGTAATCCCATTTCAATCCCCAGCCTGTTTGCGAAAGATCGTACCCCAGGTAGCCGTTTAAAAAATGGTTGCCGTAGGCCACCGCGCTCTGGTGCTCCATGCCGAGGTGCGGCGTTTCGACTAACTTATAGCCGTCCTCATAAAAAGGGTACGGTCCAAACCAATGTTCAAACGCTTTGAGCATAGGTTTCACACCCGCGTTGAACTGTGCCTTCGCCTTTTCCAGGTCCGAAGGCAGCACCCAATAGTCCAGGTCGAGTTTGCCTTTTTCGCCATTGTATGTATCCGTGAATTCGGTATAATCGGCTATGTTGGCTGCCACGTCATAATTATTAATGGGGTTTGCCACAAACCAGTCGAAACGGGTATAGCCGTCACCCAGGTCGGTCACTTTACGCAGGCGGCCGTTGGATACGTCCTTCAAACCCGTTGGCACACTGATGCTGATGAGCATACTGTCTACCTCATCGCTCAAATGGTCCTTATCGGGCCACCAGATGCTGGCACCTGCGCCTTCGCAGGCCGTGGCCACCCAGGGTTTGCCTGTTGTGTCTTTTGCATAGACCACGCCGCCATCCCAGGGGGCGTTTTTGGCAATGGTTGGGTTGCCGGAGTAATAAACGGTAAATTCATCATGACTTCCCTTTTTGATCGTAGCCGGGAAAGTGACGAACACCGCATTGAAATCGCGTTTATAAGGGACATCCTGTCCTTTATAAACCACCTTTTCAATTTTCAAATTACTGTACAAGTCGAACTGTAGTTTCTTAAAATCCTGCGTGGCCGTAAACTTAAACAGGTTGCTGCCGCTGATGAATCTTTTATCGATATCGAACTTTACGTCTAAGTGGTAGTAGTTGATGTCGTAACAGGTACGCAGCGGCGTAAGCATTCCGCGTAGCGTGTCGCCGTGGGTGAATTTGGTTTTTTCTACCAGCAATTGCGCTTTAGCATTGTTATATAGTAGCCCTAATGTGAAAAGCACAGCTACTCCAAGCCTTTTTATCATTTTAATACCTCCACATCAATGAAGCTATCATTATAGACAGTATGGGTAGCTTTAATGTAATCGCTCTGATCGGCCTTATAGGGGTTATCAACGAATTTCTGCGGATTGCGGGCAAAAAGCGGGAAAGCGGTACTTTGCACCTGTATCATAATGCGGTGGCCTTTTTTGAAGGTATGCAACACGTCCTGCAGGCGGAAATTTACGTCCGTTTTCAGACCGGGCACCATGGCCTCGGGTTTTTCGAAGCTGTCGCGGAAGCGCGCCGGCATTATTTCAGACCGCACCATCTGCCAGTAATTGCTCAGGATAATATTCTTGTTAGGCATGTACGCATTATTCGGCTCGTCAGGCGGATAAACATCTATCAGCTTCACTATCCAATCGGCATCGGTGCCGGTAGTGGCCACTTTCAGGTGCGCCATGATCTCGCCGCCCAGTGTTACGTCGTCCTTTAACACGTCGGTCTCATAAACCAGCACATCGGTGCGCCTGCCCGCAAAACGCTGGTCCTCGCTCATATAATTGTGCGGTGTAAAACCCATGGTGGTTGTGTTATCCTCGGTATAAGGTACAGGCTTCATCGGGTCGCTTACAAAAGATACGGAACCGTCGGTAGAAGGCTTGTTCCCGGCCAGCGTACCGTCCGCGCCCAGGTAAAATTGCTGGTGCACCGCGTTTACAGCCGGCCATTTGTCAAATGTTTCCCATTCTTTTTTGCCGGTATTGTACATATAGGCGTTAGGCAGGCCGGAGTTTTTATCACCATTGCCTTTAAGGAAATGATAGAAAAATTTAGCCTCAATATTTTTCTGGTAAAAAGTGGCGATACTATCACCAAAATAGACATTGCTGTGCATGGTATGCCCCGTCTCGCGCGACCAGCGCCCGTGCCCGAAAGGCCCTTCCACTATGGTATTATAGGCATCTGGGTCGGTTTTTTCGATGGTACGATGAATGGCCAGCGGCCCGGTGAGGTCCTCGGCATCGTACCAGCCGCCTACCAGCATAATGGCAGGTTTTACTTTGCCGTAATGTTTCAGCAAGCCTCTTTTTTGCCAGAACTCGTCATAGTTAGGATGGTTAATAGTTTCCTGCCAGAAGAAATTATCGTGATAGTATTGGTCGGCGTTTTTAAGCGGCCCCATGTCTAACAAAAATTGGTAACCATCCCGCGTGCCGGGTTTCAGCGTGGTATACCAGGCTTTAGTGGTGGTGTCTGTTTTTTGAACGCCAAATACCGGGTAGGTGAAAAAATAACTTTCGAGGAAAGCGCCGTTGTGATGGAAATCATCAAAAAAGAAATCAGAGATCGGTGCCTGCGGCGATGATGCCTTTAGCGCAGGATGGTTGGACAGGATACCCGCGGCCGTGTAAAAGCCGGGATAGGATATACCCCACTGGCCTACGCGCCCGTTATTATCAACCACATTTTTGATCAGCCAGTCTATGGTATCGTAGGTATCCGACGCTTCGTCCACTTCGTTTTTACCCTTCTTATTGTCAATTTCGGGGGTCATGTTGGTCCAGGTGCCCTCGCTTTTCCAGCGGCCGCGCACATCCTGGTATACAAAAATGTAACCCTCCTTCATCATATATTCCGATGGCCCCAACCGGTTAGGATATTTGGTCTCACCATAAGGAGCCACGCTATAGCAGGTGCGCTGCATCATGATAGGATACTTGTTTTGCGGCGAAGCATCCTTGGGTGTGTAAATGGAGGTAAACAGCTTGATACCATCGCGCATGGTGATATACACGTCTTTTTTGGTATAGTGATCCTTAACATAGTCGCTTTGCGCCAGCAAAATGGTGCATGAGCAGGATAGCAGTAATAAAGTGATGAATTTTTTCATGGGAACGAACTTAATCTGATGGTTTAAATTTAGCAACTATCTTGGGAATAAGTTGATTTAGGCATATTACTGTTACAATGCGGGCAATATGGGGTAAAATATGGTTTGTTGAATATCGAACGCCGAATATCGAATGATGAAGTTTCTTACACACGGAGTATTCGGAAATTCTAAAGCCAAAGGCAGGGAAAGTGCGATTCCTTCCTTGGGGAAGGGGAGGAAGGGGTTGAGATTTTTTTCAGTTACCGGATTTCTGAATCAATACAAATTGCGGTAGTGCATGAAAGCGTTCATAGTTCATTAACCCCACCCTACACCCGCCCCGAGGCGGGAATCACACAGCCCTTTGCTTTTCTCGAACACTTAATTTTCAAACCCATCGTTATGAAATTATAATCCCCAAGTCAACTAATCACTAATCACAGGTCACAAATCGCTAAAATATTTACCTTTGCAGCTCCTAAATACTCTGCTATGCAATATGATGTTATCGTTATCGGTTCGGGCCCTGGCGGCTATGTAGCGGCTATACGCTGTGCGCAACTGGGGCTGAAAACTGCCTGTATCGAAAAATATGCCACCTATGGCGGTACCTGCCTGAATGTAGGCTGTATCCCGTCAAAAGCTTTGCTGGATTCGTCCGAACACTATTATAACGCCTCGCATGCTTTCAAAACGCATGGTATCAACCTGGATAATTTGTCGCTGGATATGTCGCAGATGATGAAACGCAAAACCGAAGTGGTCGGCAAAAACACTTCCGGTATTGCTTTCCTGTTCAAAAAGAACAAGATCGACGGTATACAAGGTGTCGGCTCGTTCAAGGATAAGAATACCATAAGCGTCAAAAAGCCCGATGGTTCGGTACAGGAAATAACAGGCAAGAATATTATCATCGCTACAGGTTCAAAACCATCAAGCCTGCCTTTTATACAGATCGATAAGAAACGCATTATTACTTCGACGGAAGCATTGACCTTAACGGAAGTTCCCAAACACCTGATCCTCATCGGCGGCGGTGTGATCGGGCTGGAACTGGGTTCGGTTTACTCGAGGCTCGGTGCGAAAGTCTCGGTTATCGAATTTATGGATTCTATCATCCCTACGATGGATAGAGGATTAGGAAAGGAACTGCAAAAAGTGCTGACCAAACAGGGCATGGAGTTTTACCTGAACCACAAGGTAACCGGTGCAACTACAAAAGGCAAGGAAGTTACCGTAACCTTTGAAGCTCCAAGCGGTGAGAAAAAAGAACTGAAAGGCGATTATTGCTTAGTTGCTGTTGGCCGGATAGCTTATACCGATGGATTAGGTTTGGATAAGATCGGCCTGGCAGTTGAGGAACGCGGGCGCAAGATAACCGTTGACGATCACCTGGAAACCAGCGTGAAAGGCGTATATGCCATCGGCGATGTGATCAAAGGGGCGATGCTTGCGCACAAAGCCGAGGATGAGGGCACATTTGTAGCCGAAAGCATTGTCGGTCAAAAACCGCATATCAATTATAACCTGATACCGGGCGTGGTTTATACCTGGCCGGAAGTTGCCGCGGTTGGGCAAACCGAAGAACAGTTAAAAGCAGCCGGCGTAAAATATAAAACTGGCTCGTTCCCGTTCCGTGCCAGCGGGCGCGCAGTAGCGAGCGGCGATATGGATGGCTTTGTAAAAGTTTTGGCTGACGCGACGACTGATGAAATATTAGGCGTTCACATGATCGGCCCGCGTACCGCGGATATGATAGCTGAAGCCGTTTGCGCGATGGAATTCCGCGCCTCGGCAGAAGATGTATCACGTATGAGTCACGCGCATCCGACCTATACCGAAGCCTTCAGGGAAGCGTGTTTGGCTGCGACGGATAATAGGCCGATACATATATAGTTACAATAGACTTACGAAGTTTTCAAAACTTCGTAAGTCTTAACAAAGTAATTTGTGCTAAAATCATTTTTTTAGAAAAGCGATTGTTTATTACAATCGCTTTTTGTTATTTGATAGCATAAAATCCATTATATGAAAACCTTATTCTGCTTACTTATTGCAATCACTTTTTCATTAGTTTCTAAGGCCCAGCAGAGAGTTAATAGCGATTCGATCAAATCTTTGCCTGACATTGAAGTTTACGATTTAAATGGCAAGCAAGTAAACCTGAGGCAACTTGCCAAAAACAGGGTTCTGTTTATTGATAATTGGTTCATTCCCTGCCTTCAATGCTTTATGGAAATGCCAATGCTGCATAAACTGTATGCAGAATATGCTAATAATGATAAAGTATGCTTTATTACCATGAGCCGGACAGACGCCGGAGTAATAAGGAAATTTATTGCCAGGGATTCGTCGTTAGCAAAATACGTGAACGCCTATCATTATTTTAGTAATCTTGATTACTTCAAACTGCCCGTATATTTTATCTCCGGATGCAATGCAAAGCTTGAAATTGAAGGAAAAATGCAGCGCGCGACTCAGCCCGACAACCCCCTGGCTTGCCCGGATAATGTATTCAAATTTTCCGGTTATCCTACTGTTTTGATTTTTGATAAGAATGGCAATCTGATTTTTAAGCAGGCGGGATATGATGGTAATGAGAGTGCAAACAAAGCACGAATAGAAAATATTATTGACGCTGCTATGGCGCCCAAATAGCGGTGATTCCCTAAATAAAATAAAAATATAAGGCTGTGAGAACATCGGCAACGCGTATAGTGATAAATGAGCCGCAATTCCAACTAAAATTCCGAAATTCGCCTGCCATACAATAAATCCGAAATCGTAATTCCGAAATCCGAAATTAAAGATGCTCCAAATCCAGGAAAACGTTTCCCTCAAATATTTCAACACTTTCGGTATTAATGCGTCGGCGAGATACTTTGTCGAGATAGCGCATGAGGACGACCTGGCCGAGCTGTTCATGGACCCGCAATGGATGCATGTAAAGCGGCTGGTGATGGGCGGCGGCAGTAATATGCTGTTGAAAAGCGATTTCGACGGGCTGGTGATCCGCGTTAATATCCGGGGTATCGAACATAGGCTTAATCAAAAGGATGTCTTTGTGGAAGCCGGAGCCGGCGAGGTTTGGAACGACCTGGTGAACTATTGCGTGGACAGGGGTTATGCCGGTATTGAGAATTTAAGCCTGATACCAGGTTCAGTAGGGGCCTCGCCTATACAAAACATCGGCGCGTATGGCGTGGAATTGAAAGATGTGTTCAAAAGCTGCCGCGCCTTTGAGATCGCCACCAAAGAATTTAAAACCTTTACTAAAGAGGATTGCCAGTTTGGTTACCGCGAAAGCATTTTCAAAGAGGAGCTGAAGGAGCAATACATTATAGTATCGGTAAAGCTGCACCTGTCGCTTATTCCGAATATCAACCTGAAATACGGCGCCATCGAGCAGGAACTCGCTAATAGAAATATCACAAATCCCACTATAAAGGATGTATCGCGCGTGGTTTCGCATATCCGCGTATCCAAACTGCCCGACCCATCAACCATCGGCAATGCGGGCAGTTTCTTCAAAAATCCTATTATCAGTCAGCAATTGTTTGAGGATGTCCAGTCCAAATTCCCTGAAGTAGTGCATTATCCCGCCGAGGGCGGCGTAAAACTGGCTGCGGGCTGGCTCATTGAACAGTGCGGCTGGAAGGGAAAAGTGGTTGGTAACACCGGAACCTGGAAGAACCAGGCGCTGGTTTTGGTGAACCACGGGGGCGCAACGGGCGAAGAAGTGTACAGTCTTTCGTCGCAAATCATAGACAGTGTGTACAGTAAATTTGGCGTTTTATTAGAACGCGAGGTTAATATTATTAGTTAAATAATTTTCGCCTGACCTTCACTTTTCCGCCTCGTAAAAGCCCTTATTTTTTATTTTCATAAACCATAAGGCCTTGTTTTTCAGTGTATTTATGCTGACATTTTAATGACAAATGCCGTCTGCCAAAACCCGGCGTTTGCATGCGGCGCTATGGGCGATAATATGAACAGTAGGTAAAGCGGTATCATGTTTGTCTTATGCTGTGTACAAAAATCTAACATAATGACAGCAATAGAGTTTAACACCATGGTACTCAGGCAAGCGACCTCGCTGAGATCTTATGCGCTTCACTTCACCCGCGATGCCGATGATGCTAACGACCTTGTTCAGGATACAATGTTGAAGGCCATAACTTATTATAATAAGTTTAAGGAAGGGACAAACCTCAAAGGGTGGTTATACACCATTATGAAAAACACGTTCATCAACAATTACCGCCGTTTTGTTAAGATGAGTACTTTTGTAACCAAGTCGGAAGAGATATCTTCAGCCAACCTGGTTTTCAGCTCAACAAAAAATCAGGGCGAATCGAAATTTGTGATGGACGATATCAGGAAAGCATTAGACAGGCTGCCTGAAGATTATTATATCCCATTCACCATGTATTTCGACGGGCATAAGTACCACGAAATTGCCGACCACCTGGAAATCCCGATCGGAACGGTAAAAACCCGTATCCACGTGGCACGCAAACTATTAAAGAAGGGCCTTAAGGCTTATGATAACGGTATCAAAAAGCCCGTTTACGCCGAAGATTAAAGATCAGTAACTCCATATATATTGAGGACCCGCTTCGGCGGGTTTCTTGTTTTTAGCGCGATTTGACTACTTTAGGGCGATGGACGACTTGCCTCTTTATACCCGCTCGCAACTGGCCCTCCGCAACGGCCAGGATAAGCCCGAGGTTTGGATAGCTTATAAAGGCATTATTTACGATGTGAGCCGCAGCCGTTTATGGATGAAGGGAACACACTATGAGCATTGGGCGGGGCAGGATCTTACGCATGAATTGCCGGATGCCCCTCACGACGAATGGGTGTTTCAGAATTTTGATCCGATAGGGAAGTTGGTTTAAGGCAGGCCTATCTCAAATCTTGATAAACTCACAAATTCCTGTACACGATCAGCTACTTCCTTTTCCGAAAGGTTCCTGATCTTTTCGGTTCCGAATTTTTCTACGCAGAACGATGCCAGGGCCGAACCATAAATGATAGCATTTTTCATGTTGTTGAAATTTACCGTCCCAACTTTAGCCATATAACCGATAAAGCCACCGGCGAAAGTATCGCCCGCGCCCGTAGGATCGAACACTTCTTCCAAAGGCAATGCCGGCGCAGAGAATATTTTACCCTCACCAAAAAGCAAAGCGCCGTGTTCGCCTTTTTTGATGATGAGGTATTTAGGCCCCATAGTTAATATTTTTTGCGCAGCTTTCACCAGCGAGTACTCACCCGAAAGCTGGCGCGCTTCGGCATCGTTGATGGTGAGCACATCGATCATTTTGATGGTATCCAGCAGGTCGTTCAGGGCAATGTCCATCCAGAAGTTCATCGTATCCATTACGATCAACTTTGGACGCTTTTTAAGACGGTTGATAACCGTTTGCTGTACCTGCGGCGTCAGGTTGCCCAGCATCAAAAATTCGCAGTCCTGGTACGAATCAGGTATGATAGGATCAAAATCAGCCAACACATTCAGCTCGGTGATGAGTGTGTCGCGGCTGTTCATATCGTTATGATATTTGCCGCTCCAGAAGAATGATTTTTCGCCTTTTTTGATCTGCAGCCCCTCGGTATCGATATGATGCTTGCCAAAATCGGCTATTTCACTTTGGGGGAAATCATCGCCCACAACGGCCACTATTTTTACTTTATCACAGAAATAGGAAGCGGCAAGACTGGCATAAGTAGCCGCGCCGCCGACAATTTTATCCGTTTTTCCGAAGGGAGTTTCGATGGCGTCAAATGCCACAGTACCAATAACTACGAGGCTCATTTAAAATGATTTTATAAAATTTTTGCGCAAATATTGTGAATTTACCCCGTAAATCATACTTTTGCACACTCCAAACCGGAAAGTAGATTCCTGAGTAGCTCAGCCGGTTAGAGCATCTGACTGTTAATCAGAGGGTCGCTGGTTCGAGCCCAGCCTCAGGAGCAAAAATTTGAAAAAGCGGATAGCCGAAAGGTTGTCCGCTTTTTATTTATGAATTTAGCCGGACCATTATGGAGAGCAACCAGATATTAGTTTTCGAATCCCTGTATAAAACACTGGGACTGCAATATATCAATCAACTAACGCCTGAAGATATATACGCCGACAAGTATAAGCCATATATTAAAGTCTTGTATCTGCCGCCAGGCTATACCCTCATTGTGGATTTTAAGCAATATTCAACCGAAACCCCCAGCCTGTTTTTTTTAAACAGCAATCAGTATTGGAGTATCCAGGAAACGGGAGAAAAAGAGGGCTACATGATCTGCTACAACAGGGATTTTTATTGTGTGCAGATACACGACGCAGAAGTGGCCTGCGACGGGCTGTTGTTTAACAATCTTCATAATATGCCAATGACCCGGTTAGACGCCGGCGAAGCAATAATTGTTGACGGTATTTTCAAATCAATAAAGTCAGAGTTAAAAGAGCCGCAATCACAACAGGAAGAGATGCTCAGGGTATACCTGAAACAATTGATCATATACGCGACAAGGCTATGGAGCGCTCAACAGTTGGGCAGGCCGAATCATCCAGCAGATCAGGACAGTGGGTTCTTTCGTCAATTCAGCATGCTGGTTGAAAAACATTATAAAGAGAAGCATACCGTAGCGGATTATGCTGAGATCATGGGCATGGCGCCCAAAACGCTAACGCACAAGCTTAAAAAAATGAATCTTTGTCAGCCCGGTGAGATTATTAAAGATCGCATCATCCTTGAAGCCAAGCGCCTGCTGATCCATACTTCCCTGAGTGCAAAACAGATCGCGTATCATTTGGGATACAACGATCCTGCTTATTTCAGCAGGCTTTTTGCATTGAAGGCGGGCGACAGCACTTTAGCATTCAGGAAAAAATACAACCAGGGAAAAATGTACAATTAATGCGGCCATTTGTGCCTTTGTGTGCGGGGCGTCACCGGGTAATTTTGTGTTATCAAGTCAATTTAATACTATGACAGCGAAACACAATCTACTTTTAATTTTTTTATCATTCACATTAAGCACACTTGTTATGGCACAGCAAAGACCGTACAAAGGGGAAAATGACCCCCAAATTTTTACAGAAGTTCGTTCATTCCTGCAGGTTCTCAATTCAGGCGATGGAAAACCACTGGAGCAGCTTACACCGGCCGATGCCCGCCAGGTTTTAGTCGGAGCCCAAAAATCGGTAACGGTTGACTATTCCGGGATCGAAGAATCGGAAAGGGAGATCAGCCAGAATGGCCAGAATGTGACCATTCACATCACTAAACCAAAAGGTGCAAAGGAAAATGCCCCTGTATTTATCTTCATTCATGGCGGCGGCTGGGTGCTGGGGGATTATCCTACACACAGACGGCTTGTCAGGGACCTGGTAGTAGCCAGCGGCGCCGTGGCAGTGTTCCCTGACTATACTCCTTCCCCGGAAGCAAAGTATCCTGTTGCCATAAACCAGATCTACGCAGCAACGGAATGGGTAGCAGAACACGGAAAGGAAATCGGCGTCGATGGTAAGAACCTTGCGGTTGTTGGTAACAGCGTGGGGGGTAACATGGCTGCTGTTACGGCCCTCATGGCCAAGAATAACAACGGACCACATATTAAATTGCAGGTATTGCTGTGGCCCGTTACAGATGCGAACTTTGAAACGGTATCCTACAATGAATTCGCGGAGGGCCGGTTTCTTACCAAAAATATGATGAAATGGTTCTGGGACAACTACCTGGCTGATGAAAATAAACGTAAGGAAATATATGCTTCCCCTTTGCAGGCTTCCCTTGAACAACTAAAAGGATTGCCCCCGGCCCTGGTGCAGACAGCAGAAAACGACGTGTTGCGCGATGAAGGTGAGGCTTATGCACGAAAGTTGAATGACGCGGGCGTGCCGGTAACACTCACCAGGTATAGTGGCCTGATTCATGATTATGGCATGTTGAACCCCTTGTCAAATATACCTGCAGTTAAGACAGCTGTACTTCAGGCTGCGGCAGTCATCAAAAATGCGCTTGGAAATTAATAGGTCGGTACCTATAGAGGATCAGCCTATATCGGGCTAACCTTTTTAATCTTTGCATATCAGTTGGTAGCTGAGGGTAAGGAATTAGAGCGGATAGCTGAAAAGTTATCCGTTTTTTATTTTATGATTATAGCTGGGCGGGAAGTTTGAGCCCGGCCCCAGGAGCAAAGCCCCGCATGTCCGCGGGGCTTTTAGTTTTTATGCATTTATATTTTGAAATATTGTTTTTCAATTTCTTGTCCCAGTTCAATGGATTTTACGCAAAATTGATCCAATTTTACATCATGGATTTACGCGCAGCCAATAGGCATGGCAATCATACATGAAATTACTTTATACTCTATAAATGGAAAATCAAAAACTGGAGGCAATCATCAGTAAGATGTTTGCTGAAATTGAAAATCTTATACCGGTTTACATGCAAAACACTGAAGATAAAAACATTGCCAATGGGAACGTTGCTGTTTGCATAATTGATGAAAATGGGACGGTGTTTGGCCGAATGCTTGGAACGAATAAGCCGCGTTTAAGGCAATCCTATAAAGTCGCCTGGATAAAGGCAAGTCAGGTTTGGCTAACCGGCGTTAAAACCGGAGAATACGAAAAAATGGTTTTTAACGGGCTCACGGAAGAAAATGGCAATGGAATTGAGGCCCCGGATTTAATAGGATGGCAAGGCGGACAGCCCCTTATCCTGCCCGACGGATCAAAGCTTTCCGTTGGGTTCAGCGGCTTCAGGGGCATAATTGATCTGGAGATAATGGGAAAAGCGCTTGACAAAGCAATAAGTAACAATTAATCACTTTAAAAATTTAAGATATGACTTATATACCCAACCCCAGCCGCTATAAAAATATGCCTTATCGCCGTTGCGGTAAGAGCGGCTTAATGTTGCCGGCTGTATCGCTGGGCCTATGGCACAATTTCGGGGCTATTGATAGGCTTGAAAATGCACGTACTATCTTAAAGGTGGCTTTTGATAGCGGCATAACGCATTTTGATCTGGCCAATAACTATGGTCCGCCGCCCGGATCGGCTGAGGAAACTTTTGGTAAAATTTTTAAAGATGACTTTAAAAGCTACCGCGATGAGTTGATTATCTCTACAAAAGCAGGATGGGGAATGTGGGAAGGCCCTTACGGCGATTGGGGATCAAAAAAATACCTGGTATCCAGTTTGGATCAGAGTTTAAAACGCATGGGACTGGATTACGTGGATATATTTTATCACCACCGCCCCGATCCCGAAACGCCTTTGGAAGAAACAATGGGCGCCCTTGACCTTATTGTACGCCAGGGAAAGGCTTTATACGTAGGTATATCAAGCTACAGCGCATCCGAAACAGAAGCTGCCATTACGGTGTTAAACCAGTTCGGCACGCCCTGCCTGATACACCAGCCAAAATATTCGATGTTTGACCGTTGGGTAGAAGGCGGCCTGCTGGATGTGCTTGGCGACAAGGGCGTAGGTTGTATTCCGTTTTCGCCGCTTGCACAGGGCCTTCTAACCAACAAATATTTAAAAGGCATACCCGCAGACTCAAGAGCTGCAAGCCATCGCGGAAACGGGGCCATGGAAGAGGATGCTATTACAAATGAAAAAATTGCAAAAGTTGTTAAGCTGAATGAACTTGCCCTTAAACGCGGCCAGGACCTGGCGCAAATGGCACTTTCCTGGATCTTAAAAGACGATCGCATTACTTCCGTATTAATTGGTGCAAGTAAACCCGAACAGGTTACCGATTCCATTAAGTGTCTCGAAAATATTTCGTTTTCTCAGGATGAGCTCAGCGCCATAAACAACATTTTAGGATAAATCAATTAACACAAGTGGTAAATTAAACATTGATGAATACAAAAAAATCGTATTTATTATTTTCTCTGCAATTCTTACTCCATCTTTTATCAAAGCACAAACTAATAAAGCCACAAGTACGGCGACAACAGACGCAGCAATGATCCGGACCAATGATTTTGTAGAATTGTGGGGTTGGGTGGCTACATCCCTCGATTTTAAGCTTTGGGCTAGTCTGATCAATACGTAATAATAATATAAAGTATTGATAAATAATATTCGTCATGTACCTACGGGATCAGGAGCCCTCACTTAGCCCGGTCTTCGTAGATGCCGATCATAAGGAGCCATGCTCCCGAAATAAGAAACGCGAATAAAACAATGATTGCGACAGCTGCGATGTAAAGCCCCAGCCTATACCCAAGAATAAGGCAAATTGCGCTTACAACTTCAGCGAGATAGCACATTGTACCACCTGCAAGACGCGGCGCCTTCAATCCCACAGAACTCATACCCGATCTGATAGCTATAACATAGCCCCTGACGAAGATAACCGTTGCGATGAGCCAGAGAACAAGCCACTCAAAGCCGAGCATTTCAAGCGATTGATTCCCGATAAGCGCAAGACTGCTTGCCATGAAAATTGCAGTGAAGCCCGTCAGCATGTTAATTGCCCGGTTCTTATGTGTGGTGTTTTGGATAATGATCACATGATTGATCGACATCGCGACGAAGATCAGACCCGCAAGTCCCGCCGCGCCGCCGCCCACCATCACAAAAAAGTTATTCCATTGCTCTGACATAAAAATATTTTTCTCAGTTCTAAGTAAAGCACGTCGGGGCTTTTTATTTCTTATGATTTGGAGGTATTATTAATTCGCTTTAGTAGTTTTAAAAGCCAGCAGCTTCTCCTTCAAGCCGGTAAAATCAACGGGTTTGGTCAGGAAATCATTGGCGCCTCCCTCCATGGCGTTATGGCGGTTTTCTTCATCGGCGTAAGCGGTTATCATCATTACTACCGGCGGTGGTTTTTCATAGGTATGCCTGATGCGTGATAAAAGCTCGATACCGGTCATACCGGGCATGTTGATATCAGACAATATCAGTGATACCTGTGAGTGTTCCTTTGCGAGGTACTCCAGGGCCGCAAAACCCGACAAAGCAAATTCAAATGCCAGCTCGCCTTCTTTTATTTCTTTACGGAATCGCTGCATAAATAAGGGCTGCACATCAGCTTCGTCGTCAACTACAAGGATCTTCATGTTTTAAATTTTGTTAGTTTATTGTGGTAAGCCGTACGGTTGCGGTTAGCAAGTTTTAAAGATAAAATAATATGACTGAATGTCAAGGGCTTTCAAAAAAATACCAGCCTGCCGGAAAAACATTGTAAACCTATTTTATTGCCAGGGCTGCTGTTTCATCATCCTGTTAATGATGGTTTGCGCGCGGACAATTTTCACGGTTGCAGCATTAAAAGGTTCAAAAGCTTTTTGGGGATCACCGGGTAAGAGGAGAGACCTCAAATAGGAGGCCAGGTCGAGGAAAGGATCGGTGTTTAACGGGCAGTAATCATCGGGGTTTGTATCGTCAAGCATGCCGAGCCAATAGTCTGCAGTATAAACCGTAATGCCTGCCTGAACGGCAATATGGCCCGCCGCGATGGTTTTCAGCGCTTCACTTTTCAGATCGGCATCTTCTATCATGTCAGCCGTTTGTTGTGCGCCCGGAATATCATCCGCCTTCACCTGGGCCTCAGCTATAAATCGTAGAGCCATACTTTTGTCTTTATAATAGGTATCATGTATCCCGTCGGTGATCGCCAGTGCGGAAGCTAAGGATGCTTTAGCGCCTTCGATATCCCCGGCTTTCGCCTGGTTCTCAGCAATGAGTGTCAGGTCGGCGCATTTGTAATTGGGATCCTGAACTTTACTCTCTGTCTTCTTAGCGCCAGCAATATCACCCGCGTCGGCCTGGGTTTCAGCTATGCCGGACAGGGCAAGATCCTTATCCTTTTCAGCCGGGATCTGATCGACGGTACGCAGCGCAAGCCTTAAGGTTTCTTTAGCGCCTTCAATGTCGCCGTTCTTCACCTGGAATATTGCGATGGTGCTCAGCTCATTATTTTTCCAAAACCCATTTGGGATCAGATCGACCATTTTTTTAGCCTCCGCATATTCTCCGGCGTTCGACCAGCACCATATCGCATCATCCATATAGGTATTGTTGGAAGGATTCAGCTGATGAACCTGGATAGCCATTTCCTGCAAGGACCTGATCATGTTTGCCAGGTTACTATGACTTTTAATATCAAGCGTATTGATCTCGTCTTTCACCGCCGCCGCGTTTTGCGCGGTCGGGTTGTTCGCTAAATAAGCCTCAAACCAGCAAATGGCCCGCAGCTCGCGCCCCGGAAGCTTTGATTCGGCCAAACCGAGGTAGAAAAATATGATCGGCGATTGCGGGGACAGTTTTCTTGCTTCTTCAAAGCAGTGTATCGCGAGCGGGTAGTCGGGCAGTTTCGCTGCCACTATGCCTTTGTTTACGGCTTCCTGCGCGTCAGCCGGTAAAGGCGCGGTAGTAGTTGAAACAGTTTGACACAACCCCGTGGTTGCAATTGACAGAATTAGGATGCCCGCACAAAAATAAAAACGGTACCCGGTTGGATTTTGTGGTAGAGCAAAGGGCCGCCGGCAAAAGAATTTGCAGTAACAGCGATAAAAAGACCTTGCGGCCCATCTGGCCGCATCGTAATAGGTTATATGTTTCATGTACCGGGCTATTGCTTGAGTAGTTGATCTACGGCATTTTGCGCATTTACAAATTTCTCCGTGGTTTTGTTGAACGCATCAAAAAGAAGCTCCTTATCATTCGAATTTTTGGATGCCAGGTAGGCGCCCAGGTCCAAAAAAGGATCCGTGTTCAGGGCGCAATTATGGTCAGGGTCCTGGTCGTCCAGTTTGTCGATCCAATCCGAATAGGAAACAACCCTTGGCGTGGGAACGTGGTTAACACGCCACTGCGCCCAGTCGACCGCTTCCTGGGCAAACTTTTTGGGCGCCGGATACTGGATCTGTTCCGTAATGCTTATCGCACTGCTAATTTCACCGGCCTGGGCCAGGTTATGAACGATATGCGCCAGCGACCAGCTTTTGTCCTCAGACTTGAGGATCAGGTCCGCGGTTTTCAGTGCCGACGCGAAAGCTTTTTGCGCACCAGCCGGGTCACCCGCATCGTTTTGTGTGGCGGCGACTTCGGCCTGGGTTTCACAGACAGCTTGTAATGCGAATCCTTTACCAAATTCATTCTCTATTATTTCAGCGCTTTTGATCTGGGATGCAAGGGCCTTTTGGGCGCCTGCTATATCACCTGCCTCTGCCTGGTACATAGCTACTTCTGTCTGTGCCAGTACCTTAAGCCATGGATTGCGAAAGGGTACCAGGTTTGCCAGGTCCTGCAAGGACCTGATCATGTTGGCCAGGTTGAGTTGGCTTTTGATATCAAGCGTATTGATCTCATCTTTCACCGCCGCAGCGTTTTGCGCGGTCGGGTTGGCCGCTAAATAAGCCTCAAACCAGCAAATGGCCCGCAGCTCGCGCCCCGGGAGCTTCGATTCGGCCAAACCCAGGTAGTACCAGATCACCGGCGACTGCGGGGCTGCTTTCCGCGCTTCCTCAAAATGTTGGATCGCGAGCGGAAAATCCGGCAGTTTTGCAGCCGCTATACCCTGGTTCACCGCTTCCTGCGCCTCAGGCGGCAAAGGGGCCGGCGTGCTTTGACAAAATCCCGGAATAACAAACAATGAAAAATAGACCAGCGTAAGCAATTTTTTGATTTTCATGGTTTGTGTATTAACCTGGTGTTTATTTAAGACTTAACCTTTTACACCGGCTACCGATCTGGGCGTACGGTCAAGCGGGGGAGCTTTGGGTATTTTCGAGTTGATGTATTTGAAAAACTGTATCCAGGCCGGGTCCTCTTTCGGATCATTCTCACCCGATGCGGGTTTATCCTTCAATTCAGGAGGTTGGGAGAATTTTTGATTGTAATCATCAATTACCCTGTTCAGCAATTGCTCCTCGGTCTCTTCCGGCTGTTTTACCGGCGCAGAGGCCTGGCTTTGCTTCTGCAAAGTATATTGAGCAAGATCGACGAGACGTTCAAGCCCCGGGTCACCCGGCTGTTTGTTGAGGGCATCCTGGAACCAGGCCAGGGCCACTTTCCAGTCGTGCGCCTGGATGGCCTGTAGTCCTTTGCGCACCCGGTCGCCTGCCGGTGTTGCCGGAATGGAGTTTTCTACTTCTTTGGGCAGCCCCGTTGGCACGTTGCGGGCATCCACCACGCTGGGGTCGCCAAAATCCAAACTGCTGCCCTTGTCGGTATTATTGGAAGGCGTGTTTGAATTTACCCCGTCAAAATCAAGCGCACCCGATGAAGGGCTCAGGTTTTGCGCGAAATTTTGAACAGTCTCCTGTATTTTGTCGCCTGTTGCCCGCTGCTGATTCTGGCTGGCAATTTCTTGTTTAGCTATCGCGATATTTTTGCGGTACACATCGCTGCGGTAAAGTTCATTGGCCTTCTGAAAATAATCTAATTCAGCCGCGTAGTCGCCGCGATGTTCGGCATCGATGCCTTTAGTGTTGTCGATCGCCGCATTGGCAATATCAATAGCCTTGCGAAAACCTTTGAAACTGTCTTCCGCCTCCGCGTTTTGGAAGTAGGCGAGCGCGGCGGCATAATCACCCTGTGCATAAGCGGCCCAGCCTTTATCGAATTGTTCATTGGCCGCATCCACGTGCCGGTTGTGTTCTTCTACCCTCAGTTGGTAGGCTGTAGGGCCATTATTTTGGTTGTTATTATTACCCGATGGCGCCTGGCTTTGGTTCCTGAGCGCACGCATTTGATTGATCAGGTCCTGTGCGCTTTGCGCGGAAACAGATCCGCAGGAAAATGTCACAGCTGCAATTGATGCAGTTATCACGCTAAAAACTATTGCTTTTTTCGACATAGTTTTATTTTTTGGTATGACCTTTTCAATGAATAGCGGAAATCTCCTGAAATCCATATTAAAGATACAATTAATCTTTACAAAGTTATACGGGAAGATCCGGCACTTTGATACCGCCTATTGCGTCCTGGCGTTGGTAATAAATACTTCCTTAACTCTTGCAGGATTGTTTATCGTCTGATAAAACTCATCCAGGTATTTGGTCATTTCCTGTTTGGTGACTGGGGTGAGCAAATTGAAATTATTGATCGAAGCGTAAATATTGTCTTTTTGTTTCTTAAATACATCCAGTACGATATTCAGTTCTTCCATCGTCCTGGGGAAGCCGCGGTACAGGCGTTCCCTGACGCTTTCAATGTTCAAGCGTTCGTCCGGTGCGGAGTAGGAGGTATTAACCAGCCCCGAAAAATCAAAGTCATAAGGAACCACAAAAGGTTTTGATGTTGAATCCGCGGAGCTATGGATCAGTTTGATATTGTGGTTTACCGGAACCGACCAGTCGGTGTTGGCGATCATATATTCAAAAACAGCTACCATGGTCATCTGCCGGCGGTCGGTGCGTTCCGTTTGATACTTTTTATCCGTCCAATCCTCACAATCGTTTCTTTTAGCGAGCTGCTTAATGTCTTCTATCAGGAAAGCGTGTCGTACAATGGGTTTCTTTTTACCGCTGCTGTCAACATAATGCATATTGAGCAACCGCACCCGGAAGCTTTTATCGGTGATCTGGTTATATATCTTATAACACATGTATTCCTTCAGCAGGTTTTGATCGTCCTGGTCGGTGCTCATGCACGAGCTGACCAGCTTCAGCGATTTAAGCGAATAAAAAGCGGTGCCGGGATGATCTTTAAAGATCATTTTAAGCGGGGGCAGATAGCAGTACCCGCGCCTGAAATGCCCGCGCACCTCCAATGAAACAGGGTCGCTGATACTCAGGGTGTCATTCACTTTGGCCGAAAAATTAGCCGGGAAGATCTCGCCGATCTTGTTTTTTTCCGCCAGTATCTTTTTAAAATTCATCGAGAGTGTGGCGTTAACAACGGAAGTATCTTTAAAAAAGGCTTTTTTGTCGACGGTTTTTTGGGCGACGGAGACGTTAACTGAAAAGATAACCAGCAGAAGCAATACGGAGGCAAAAGGTTTCATAATTAAGGGGGGTTATTGTGAATAGCTTTTTATTCGGTACCTTCAATAGGTAATCAGCTTAAAATTAGGATAATAATTCAGAAATTCCTAAAGTATAGCGGCATATCGGATACATAGTTTAAATTTGGGTTCGCTACAAAACCAAAAACCGATGCAACAAGAAAATTTGCCCGGAAAAGAAACCAATGTTCCGGCCGCGGCCAAACCCGCCGATCAAAACTCGACGGGCAATTATACTTCGCAATTAAAAAAGAACAAGCACCACCTTCGGGCAGTGCAAACCATGTTCAAAAGCTCATCGTCAAATCACCAGCGCCTGAGCGTGATGGCCGATAATAAGGCCTTTATCATGATCACGGTGAATTCTATTATCATATCCGTGGCAATTGGGCTGTTTATCGGGAAATTTGTCGACAGGCCCCATTTGATCTGGCCGACCATCTTATTGTTACTGGTGAACATCGCGGCCATTATTTACTCGGTGCTGGCTACCAGGCCCAATATTCCTAAAGGCACTTTTACCCGCGAGCAAGTTGATAATAAGACAGTGAACCTGCTATTTTTTGGCAGCTACTACAAAATGGATCTCAAAGACTTTGATTACGGGATAAAGCAAATGATGGACGATAACGAGTTCCTGTACGATACCCTGATCAAAGATATTTACTGGCAGGGCAAGATACTTGGCCGCAAGTTCCGCCTGCTGCGGATATCGTACGATATATTCATGTATGGCATTGCCGCCTCCGTTGTGGCTTATCTTTTAGCTGTTTTGATATAAAAACAACCCCGTATTATTTATTGTGGTGCTTCTTTTTATGTTTGTGTACTTCCAGCACCAGTTTATCCGAACCGCCGCTGCCCCGTTTTTCCAGGTCGTCGTACAGGCCTTCATCTGAGAGATCGAGCGTATGCGAGTTTTCCCAGTCGAGATGAGCTATCATTTGCAGCCGTTCTATAATATCTTCATCATGCACCTCTATTGCCAGTTCGCGGCGATGGTCAAAACTTCCCGGCGCCAGGTTGATGGAACCAATAATGGCCCTGCAGCCATCAGCCAAAAGCATTTTGCCGTGAAGTTTCAAATGTTTCAGCTTATGTATTTTTATGCCAACATCATCCATAATGCGCAGCCCGCCAACGCCCTCTACGATCTTGTCCATTTTTAGCGTATGCGGTGGAGAGGCCATTATATGCACCTTCACGCCGCGGCTGGCGGCGCGTACAATGCGTTCAATAATTACCAGGTCCTGGAAGCGTTCATTTTGAATGAATAAGGTGTGCTGGGCCTGGTCGATAAAGTGCGCAATTTTGGCGCGCCCGTTCAGGCTGCACCAGATAAGGCTGGAATCCTCGCCACCTGGATCAAAATCCTTTCGGTGCCAGTCGGCCTCAAAGCATAGGATGATCTCCTTTACTTCGCGCGGATGCGACGTGATAATGGCATAATCCCGGGTATCGGTCAGGTTTTTTGTTTCCCAGTTCAGCGACTTTACAAAGGCCAGCTTCTCATCCACCACCATTGACTTTTCGTGAGTAATGACGAAGCACGGGTTGGAATCATGCACATGAATACCTGCAGTCTCCAGTTTAGCGCGGGTGTCTTCATTCTCGCCCTCGCCGCTTCGCCTGGTCGGGTTCAGCATCACCTTTACGTTCACCCCTCTGTTCTTTGCCGCGATGACCGCGTCGAGCAGCTCGGGGTCCGAGAACAGGAACATTTTGATGTGCAGGCTTTTCTCAGCGCTGTTTATAGCCTCAATTACCGGCTTTACCGTATCATCCGGGAAAACGATGATCGAACGATGGAACATGGGTTACCTGTTTATTTGTGCTAAGCTACGAAATGATCTTGTGAATAGGATGCTGAGAATTGGCCTGAACAGTATAAAGTTTGGCATACATGCCGTCCTTTTCTATCAGTTCGTCATGCGTACCCTCTTCAATGATACACCCTTCGCGCATTACAAACAGCTTGTCCGCATCGCTGATCGTACTTAGCCGGTGGGCAATGGTAATTACCGTACGCCCTTCCATCAGGTTTTCCAGCGCTTCCATCACTATTTTTTCGGCTTCCTGGTCGAGAGCGGCGGTAGGCTCGTCCAATATCAGTATCGGTGAATTGCGTACCACGGCTCTCGCAATACCCAGCCGCTGCCGCTGTCCGCCCGAAAGCGTATAGCCGCGTTCGCCAACCAAAGTATCGTACCCATGCGGCATCCTGCTGACAAACTCATGCGCGTTGGCCAGCTTTGCAGCCTCCACTATTTCTTCATCGGTAGCCTCGGGCCGGCCATAGGCGATATTCTCGCGCACCGAACCATAAAACAATGCCGTATCCTGCAAAACATAGCCGATCTGCCCCCGCAGGCCGTCAATAGTAAAATCGGCGATATCTTTCCCGTCTATTAATACCCTTCCGCCAGTGGGGTCGTAAAAGCGGGCGATGAGGCTTACGATGGTCGATTTGCCGCAGCCCGTTGGCCCGCAGATCCCAATACGCTGGCCGGCCAATATCTCCAGGCTGATATTTTTTAAAACAGGCGATTCGGGATTATAGGCGAATGAAACCTGGTCGAAATAAATACTGCCGGAAAATTTTTCCGGAGCTATCGCGTCAGGTCTTTCGGTAATGATGATCTCGGTATCCAGTATGGCCTGTATGCGCTCGAGCGCGACCGTAGCCTGGGCGAGATTGCTGGTCATCTTGGCCAGGTCCTGTACCGGCGAAAAGAATTTGTTCATATACCACAGGAACACGGTAAGTGAACCGATGGTCATCGCGCCTTTCAAGGCTAAATCAGTTCCTTTCCAGATCACCAGCGCGGTGCAGAACGCGATAGTCACGGTGATAATAGGGGAGAGCGCCGATTTTACCTTCCTGGCCTTTAATGCCGCGCCCACGGTTTCAAGGCTTACCTTCTTAAGCCGGTCCTCTTCCAGTTGCTGCCTGCCGAAAGCGTTTACCGCGCGAATGGATTCGAGCCCCTGCTGCAACACCGCGAGCATATTGCTTTGGTCGAGCCGAACCTCGTGCGTGGCTTTTTTCATCGCTTTTTTGAACCGGGCTACAAAAAATAACAGGAATGGCGTAACCACGATGGCCACCATGGTAAACCCCGGATTGAGGATAAACATGATGCCCAACATGCCGATGATGGTTAAACAGTCAACCACGATATTCATTAGCGTCGATGAGGCGAAATCCTGGATGGTGGACACATCACTCGTCAAAGTACTCAGCAGTTTGCCGGTTTGGTGGGTATCGTAGTATGTAAGTGATAGCCTTTGCAAGTGGTGGTATATCCTGCGCCGAAGATCGTTCGATACGTATTGCGCCACGCTTTCGGTAAAATAATTGTCGATATAGCTGGCCACTGAGCCCATTGCGGCAAGGAATATAACGGTAATAGCTGCCACTGCCGCGAATTGTATGCGGTTCTCGCGCGGAAAAACAGCATCCATCCACGCCAGCCAGCCGGGCAGTTTATGATGACCGATGACATTATCGATAATGATCTTAAGCGGCCAGGGCGTAGCGAGGCTCATACAGGTTTCCACCACCATGGCCAGGAAAATGATGAGTAGCCATTTTTTATACGGTCTCACCATGGCCCAAACCAGTTTCGCCAAATTTTTTGAGGCGAGGGTGTGCGGAGCGTTTGGATCGGCATTGGGTTCCGGGAAAGCTTTCATCAATTATCAAATATAACAATTAACACAAATTTAACAACAGGCGCAAGGGCCGCATTGTCGGGCAATTTCACTAATTTGCAGAACCTTATTGATGAAACTTAGACTTACACTTTTATTCTTTTTTTTCGCCGGCGCAGCCTTCGCACAGGATTCGCTGTTCGCACGCCGTTTGGTGGATACCTTAACTTCGCCCTATTTCTGGGGCCGGGGCTATACCCATGATGGCATGGGCAAAGCCGCCGATTTTATATCCGGTCAGTTTAAAACTTACGGTTTGCAGCCCCTGGACGGTAAGGATTTTATGCAACCCTTTACTTTCAACGCCAATACTTTTCCGGGTTCAATGGACGTAGCTATAAACGGCACATCGCTGGTGCCGGGGAAAGATTTTATCATAGGGCCGGAAAGCCGCGGGGTGAAGGGCGATGGAAAATTGGTGCAAACAGACAGCATCCATTTTATAGATCGTAAAAACAGGATCGTAGTTACGATGCAGGATAAGCTTACCTGGTCGGTAGAGCAGGGAGTGGCCGATTATACGGCAATTGACCTGCTGAAAAGTGTGGTCAAAGAGCAGCTTTCAAGCATCAGTATCAATGTAGAGAATAAGCTGTTCGAAAACTTTAAAACAGGGAACATTTGCGGCATGGTGCGCGGTACGGTAAAGCCCGATTCATTTATCGTGATGACAGCGCATTACGATCACCTCGGCGGTATGGGCGATAAAACCTATTTTCCCGGCGCCAATGATAATGCCAGCGGGATAAGCCAACTGCTGAGCCTTGCGCGTTATTACGTGCAACACCCGCAGCCTTACAGCATGGTGTTTATTTGCTTCTCGGGCGAAGAGGCAGGTTTGCTGGGATCGAAATATTTTTCGGAGAACCCGCTGATACCGTTGTCCAATGTCCGTTTCCTGCTGAATATGGATATTGTCGGTACCGGCGAAGAAGGTATCACCGTGGTGAACGCTACGGTGTACCCGAAGGAATTTGCTATGCTTAAGCAAGCTAACGATGCCGGGCATTATTTGGTAAAAGTAGCTTCGAGGGGGAAAGCTGCCAACAGCGACCATTACTGGTTTACCGAAAAAGGCGTGCCGGCTTTTTATATCTACACCATGGGCGGTATCAAGGCCTATCACGACGTATATGACATCAGCAAAACTTTACCGCTGAATGAGTATAACCACCTGTTCAGATTAATTGTTGCGTTCAATACGGCTTTGATGAAGGACAACACAGCCTTCGCAAATAAAAATTAGCATTTAAAGCCCAACTTTTATAGATTTGGAACTCACGCTCAACCAACTATAGATCTTTATTATGAAAAGAACGATCACGGTCGCCTGTATCATGCTTGCAGGCAGTCTATTGGCGCTTAATGCAAGCGCTCAGAAAAAGGCCACTTATTCAGCCAAAAGCAAATCCGTTAAGGTATATGTAACCGAAAAGGGCACGGATAACCGTATGACCGCCGCGGGAACGCTTACTTTTGAAGCGAAACCGCAACCGGTTGAGACCGAAGTGGCGGTATTTGTCGATCCGTCAAAAACCTTCCAGACCATGCTGGGTATCGGCGGGGCTTTGACGGATGCATCGGCGGAAACCTTTTATAAACTGCCGAAGGATAAGCAGCAGGAAATATTGACGGCCTATTATAGCAAAACCAAGGGCATCGGCTACAGTTTCGGGCGTACCAATATCCAGAGCTGCGATTTTTCAAGCGATAGCTACAGCTATATAAAGGAAGGCGACAAGGCGCTTAAAACTTTCGACATCAGTCACGATGAAAAATACCGCATACCCTTTATCAAAGAAGTAATAGCATCAGCAGGCGGTAAGTTGAACTTATTCGTGAGCCCATGGAGCCCGCCGGGATGGATGAAAACCAATAACGACGTGTTACACGGCGGGCATCTTAAAAAAGAAGACGACCAAAGTTGGGCAAACTTTTATGTGAAGTTTATCAACGCTTATGAAAAAGCAGGAATTCCCATTTGGGGGCTTTCTGTGCAGAACGAGCCTATGGCAACGCAAACCTGGGAATCATGTATTTATACCGCCGAAGAAGAGCGTGATTTTGTGAAGAATTATCTTGGTCCTACATTGCAAAAGTCGGGCTTGTCGGGTAAAAAACTGATCGTTTGGGACCACAACCGTGACCTGATGTACCAGCGCGCCAGCACCATCCTGGAAGATCCGGGCGCTGCGAAGTACGTTTGGGGTGTGGGTTATCACTGGTACGAGACCTGGACCCACGCAGGAATGAATTTTGAGAACGAGCGCTTGGTTCATCAAACTTTCCCCAACATCAACCTGGTATTTACCGAAGGCTGCCCTGAAGGGTTCGATCCCAACAAACTTGACGATTGGTCGCTTGGTGAGAAATATGGGTATTCCATGATCAATGATTTTAACGCGGGCACAGTAGCCTGGACCGACTGGAACGTGTTGCTCGACGAAAAAGGCGGGCCGAACCATGTCGGCAACTTCTGCTTCGCGCCGGTACATGCCGATACGCAAACGGGTAAGATCACTTATACCAACTCCTATTATTACATCGGGTATTTCTCCTGGCGGGATTTGCAACAGTTTTAATAGCTATGCTTACCAT
>Ga0207064_1011_pt1 | contig 36372 bp, 36 predicted proteins | sample Alteio_BWMinCont_26_FD_153488 | JGI IMG/M metagenome (GOLD analysis project Ga0207064, IMG submission 153488) | Enriched cells from forest soil in Barre Woods Harvard Forest LTER site, Petersham, Massachusetts, United States -... | ecosystem: Environmental > Terrestrial > Soil > Temperate forest >...
TGCAGCCAATAAAAAAATCTCGATCCAGATGGCAGCGCGCGAATTACGATATCAGTGGTTTCAACAGATCAGTCAGCAAAAAGGCTATGCATATATTGCGCTCGCGCATCACCAAAACGATGCTATTGAGACAATATTGCTTAATCTTACGCGAGGTACAGGCATTGCGGGCATGCACGGCATCCTGCCAAAGAACAGCAAGCTGGTACGGCCGTTATTATTCTTAACCAGGGAAGAGATAGCAGATATCGTTAAATCTAATGGGTTGGCCTACGCTGAGGATAGTTCCAACAGCTCGTCAAAATATGCCCGTAACAAACTACGTTTAGAGGTAATTCCGAAACTAAAAGAACTCAACCCGGCGCTGGAAGCAACCTTTGAACATAACCTGGAGCACTTCCGCAACCTGGAGATCCTATTAGAAGATAAACTCAATGAACTGAGAAAGGAATTATTCGAACAGTATGATAATGAGATACACCTATCTATCGATGCTATAAAAAAACTTCACCCGCAGCAATTGCTTCTCTTTGGCCTGCTGCAGGAATATGGTTTCAATGAAGCTACTGTTAAAGATGTTATTTCGGCACTGGAAAAACATTCGGGACGGGTTTTTGAATCGGAAACCCATACCATAGTACTCGACAGGCAAAAGCTGATCCTCGCGCAAGAAAAAAAGGAGGCTATCGCGGAGATCAGGATCGATCAAGGAACCATTGAAGCCCGGTATGGCAATTACCAGCTCAATATTTTGCATGACGATTCGCCGTTGATCATTAAGGATAACCCGCTGGCTGCATCTGTGGATACTGAATTGCTGATCTACCCGCTAATGATACGCGCCTGGCGGCAAAGCGACTATTTTTACCCGCTGGGGATGAAGACGAAGAAAAAGCTGAGTGATTTTTTCATCGGCGAAAAAGTGCCCCTGCACGAGAAAAAGCAAATACCACTGCTGGTAAACGGCAACGGCGATATCATCTGGATCGGCGGTTACCGCCCGGATGAACGTTATAAAGTGAGCGCGAAGACTAAAAAAGTTACTATCTTCGAACTGTATAAATTATGAGCGAAAAACCGGTCTTTAGCGAAAAACAATACCTGGGCAGGGAATGGGTGCCGGTTACCATACGGCTGGTATTGGCCATGTTCTGTTTCGCGGCCTATACCTTCAACTTTTTTACCGATACGGGTGAAAAAGCCGACATCCTGGCCGTAGCTGGTTTGGGCATCATCTTCATATCCATCATTATGGGGTTTTTCCTGAATTATCGCATCCGGGTGATGAATAAAAGCGTCTTGATCACCGGGTTGTGGACCATGCGCCTTGTAAAAATAGACCTGGGCAGCATAGTGAAGGTAGAAAAAGGCACTTACAGCCGTTATCTTTTTAATAACCCGGTTTACAACCTGCACAAACACGGCACCATCCGTTTTTACACTTCGGGCAAGGATGCCCTTCATTTGACCGACAGCTCCGGGCTGGTATACATCATTGGTACGCGCCACATCAACGAGTTTTACCGGGCGGTACAGGAGGAGATGAAGAAGTAGTGGGCCTGGCGGTCGGCGCATGGTGGTTGGCGCGTTCTAAATCGTTACAAAATTTGACCAAATCCAATGGTTTATTTCGTATCGGTCCTTGGGTATATAAATCATATTATTTTGCACAATGAAATCACCCAGAAACTCACCCCCTCTTCGCAATTTCAGATAAAAGCCCACCTTTATTTTACCGTGAAACACACTTTTGTTGTTTACCATTATAAGATTTATTTCACGAGTCCTGCTTTGATGTGGAGGTATAAGCTCGATACCTGGTATATTCCCTAAACAATCATCTTTCGCATTTTCCAATTTCAGTGAATCTGTCGAAACTTTATAATAAAGAAACCAACAGGTCTCCATTTTATACTTTAAAGTATCGTCCGAATTATTAGTAATCGTGGTAGATACATGTAATACATTATCCCCTTCCCAACCTTTGGTTTTTATAGTGAAAACACAACTCTTAAAGTTGTATTTTATGGGGGGTAAACTTATCTCATTAATGGTAACCGTTTTAACCGAATCTGCTTTAATCTGATCTGTTTTAACCTGGCAAAATGCAAAAGCAGGGATAGCTATTAAAAGGGCAAGTATCTTTAGGACTTTCATTGTGACGAGGTTATTATCGAAGATAAGTAATAACTTAAACAAATAGGGAATATAAAATTGCACTCTTGCAGGTGTTGTCACCTGCAAGTTCTATATCCCGAACTCTGTTGTTGGAGACAAACCAACAACGGCATGGTAAAAAACCTGCGCAAATCTTCCTGTTACATATCAGGTATTTAATACGTAATTTTATTAATGCCACAGACTATGAAAGTAAAGGTGTTCTATTTCTTAGTGCTGATTTGCCTCGTATGGGCATCCTGCAAAACCAATACCACCAGCAAATGCGGCCCATGCCCGCTATACGCGCAGCTGGCACCCTTTATTAACGTGCGGGTCGTGGATAAAACTACCGGCGCCGACCTCTTCCTTTCGCCCAATTCGCCCTATAAATTCAGCGACCTGAAGGTAAGCAGCTCTGTAGACGGCAACAATGTTAGCCTATATGTTGATAGCACCCAGGCGGATAACCGCTTTGTAAGAATACTGGCAACATCAACGCAAACCTTTACGCTTAAGCTGGCAACTCTTTCGGCAGACAGCATCCGCATTGTTCTCAAAACCGATTCGCCAAAATGTTGCCCGATAACGAAAATAAGCAGCATTTTGCTGGACACCGCGCCGGTCTGCAACCCATGCAGTTACAACCAAACCATCACTATTAAGAAATAGAGTCGAGAGCGAGAGTCAAGAACCAAGAGCCAAGAATCAAAAGCCGGCGTGCGCCCACTTCCAACTGCCGCCTGCAAACTGAAAGCTGCCAACTACTTTTTTAGCCCTATTTCTCGCAGTCTCTCATCCAAATATTCACCGGCGGTCATATCACTGTACAGTTTAGGGTGCGTCGCATCGACGCACGAGTCAAGGCTGGTAAGGTCCATTCCCGATTTAGGGTGCAAAAAGAAGGGCACCGAATAGCGCGATTTATTCATTTCTTCGCGCGGCGGGTTTACTACCCTGTGCGTGGTTGATTTCAATTTATTATTGGTCAGCCGCTGCAGCATGTCGCCAACATTCACAACAACATCCTCGCCATGCGCTTTTACGGGGAACCATTCGCCTTCACGTGTAAACAGTTCCAGGCCGTCGGCGCTTGCGCCGATCAGCAAAGTGATCAGGTTAATATCCTCGTGGGCACCTGCACGCACCGCGTCGGCGGGCAGGGCATCGGGATCGGTTATCGGGAAATAATGCAATGTGCGCAGGATGGAATTGCCGTTGTGCACTTTATCGTCAAAGTAAGTTTCGGGAAGGTTTAAATAAACCGCTATCGCACGCAGCAATTCCTTGCCGGCTGCTTCCAGTTTCTGATACACTTCGCGGGTAGTTGAATTGAATTCGGGTAGTTCTGTCACTACCAGGTTATCAGGATATTCGTTTTTCACCGGGTCGCCGTCGGTAACGGTCTGGCCTATCTGCCAGAATTCTTTCAGATCGGGCACCTTAAACCCTTTAGCCGTTTCCTTGCCTTTGCTGGTATAACCCCGCTGGCCCGCCAGTTCGGCTTTCTCATATTTCAATTTAACATCTTCCGGTAGTTTGAACAAGGCTTTCACTTGTTCATACAGCTTATCGATCAACTGTTTGCTTAAGCCATGATTGGTGATGGTAACAAAGCCGGTTTCATTAAATGCTTTACCTATTTCGTCCGAAAAGCGTTTGCGTTGTTCGGCGTTGCCATTGATATAGGTGTCCAGGTCGAGGCGGGGGATGTTCACTGAGCTCATAAGTATGGAGGTTTGAATGCGATAAAATTATCAATTTATTGATTAGGCGGGAGCTTTTACAAGTAGAATTATTTTATATGCAAGTACATCAACATATCAACAATGAAAACAAATTTCGTCCCAAATACTTTATGTAATACTTAGTCAGAACTTTAAACTGACTAATAATAATCTTTCAAATAAGATGAAATTATTAAATAAAATATGGTGTGTCGGCTTAATGGCGATCTCCATAGCATTAATTACTCCTAAACAGGGCAGAGCCCAAGACGGTGGCTATGTTACCGACCAGGAATTTTACGATGGCTTGCAGCCATATGGCACATGGGTAAGCGACGATCGCTATGGGAATGTATGGGTGCCGAATGTCGATGAAGACTTCAGGCCGTACGCAACCCGGGGTCACTGGGTTTTAACCGAATATGGCAACACCTGGGTATCCGATTATCCATGGGGATGGGCCACTTTTCATTACGGCCGCTGGCGCTACGATGACTACTACGGATGGGAATGGATACCGGGTCACCATTGGGCACCCGCATGGGTTAGCTGGCGTCATGGACGCGGCTATTATGGATGGGCCCCCATGCAGCCGGGAATAAGTATTACCCTATCGTTTGGCAGGAGCTATCGCGTACCGGATAATTACTGGGTATGTGCACCCGAGGCTTATATTATGAGGCCGGATATTAATAATTATTATGTACCGCCTTCACGCTCGGTTACTATCATACATAACACCACAATTATTAATAATACCTATGTAAACAATAATGTAACCTATGTGGCTGGTCCGCGTGTACAGGAGATAAGACAGGTTACGCATAATAATAATGTAACCGTATACAATATCAATAATGCGCCAAGACCGGGCGTAGCTAACGTTACTAATAACACGGTAAATATTTATCGCCCGGCTGTAAAAGCAGCCCCCGATGCACACCCGGCACGAGTTGTGGACGCAACCGCTTACAGGAACCAGCATCCCAATGAGCGCATAGCAAATCATGCGAACGTGACTGTCGACCATACCAATGCGGCAAAACTGGCTGTGGTAGCACGCAGCACGACGCCTGATAACAAAGTTGTTCGTGTAAATCAGCCGGCAAATAACCGGCCTCAGGCAACACCCGCGCAGCCAAATGTAGCGCAGCCCGTAAAAGGTCAACGGCAACAGGCGGCACAGCAACAAGCCGCGCAACCGACCAGGCAGCACGGCAATCAACCGGCGCAGCCAGCACAACAAAAAGCAACGCAACAAGCACAGCAGCAGGCTCAGCAACAGAAGGCGGCCCAGCAAGCACAGCAGCAGGCTCAACAACAAAAGGCGGCCCAGCAAGCACAGCAGCAGGCTCAGCAACAGAAGGCTACCCAACAGGCACAACAGCAGGCTCAGCAACAAAAGGCGGCCCAGCAAGCACAGCAGCAGGCTCAGCAACAGAAGGCTACCCAACAGGCACAACAGCAGGCTCAGCAACAAAAGGCTGCCCAACAGGCGCAACAGCAAAAGGCGGCCCAGCAAGCTCAGCAACAGAAGGCCGCTCTACAAGCACAGCAGCAGGTTCAGCAACAAAAGGCGACCCAACAAGCACAGCAGCAGGTTCAGCAACAAAAGGCTGCCCAACAAGCACAGCAGCAAGCTCAGCAACAACGGCAGCAGCAAGCACAGCAAAGGGCTCAAAATGCTCAACGCCAGCAACAGGCGCAACGGCAACAAAAACCTAAGCCAAAGCCCGAACCTCCAAAGCCTGACGCAAATCAATAGTATTTATAAAGAAACCAGATGCTCAAAGCGTATGCAAGAAATTGCATGCGCTTTTTTTTAAAAAACCGGTTATTTGAAAAATCTAAAGATTTAACAAAATTTTAATCTAAAGGCTGTATTTTTAATAAATGATATTTTTGCTGCCCGGCAAAGCGTCTCAATTAATTGATCGTCAATTTAATGAGATTCTTTGGAGCAAAAAGGTGGCAATTTTCTGCAATATCCTGGTCTACCAACTTGCTTGTAATAAGTATATTAAATACATTTGCGCGCTTTGTGAACACCCCTGTTGAATGAATAATCATCTTAAGAAACTATCCGCTGCCGGAATGCTGATCACCATGGGGATCATTTTCGGCGACATCGGTACCTCACCATTGTATGTATTTCAAACCCTGATGACCGAGGGAAAAGAAGCGACCGAAAGTTTTGTATTCGGGTGCCTGTCGTGTATATTCTGGACACTCACGCTGCAAACCACCTTCAAATACATTCTCATTACGTTACAGGCCGATAACCACGGTGAAGGCGGGATATTCTCGTTGTACGCCCTGGTAAGGCGTTACGGCAAATGGCTGGCCATACCCGCTATCATTGGGGCCGGTACATTACTGGCCGACGGTATTATTACCCCGCCGATCTCGGTGGCTTCGGCTATTGAAGGTTTGGGCCAGGTACCCAAACTTGCCGATATGATGCAGCCCGGCAGTAATCTTGTGCTCGGAATTGTAATAGGCATCATTTTATTGCTCTTCCTTTTCCAGCAATTCGGCACAAAAGTGGTTGGCGGAGCTTTTGGCCCGGTCATGCTGGTATGGTTTTTAATGATCGGGGCCATTGGAACCCTGCAGATACTACACTACCCATCGGTATTCAAGGCATTGAACCCTTACTATGGTTTTCATATGCTTATCACTCACCCCGATGGTTTCTGGCTGCTGGGCGCGGTATTTTTGTGTACCACAGGCGCCGAAGCGCTTTACTCCGACCTGGGGCACTGCGGGCGCAAAAACATCCAGGTCACCTGGATATTTGTTAAAATCACGTTACTGTTGAGCTACCTGGGCCAGGGCGCCTGGGTGTTGAACCATGCCGCTTCGATCAAATTTGATTCGGTAAACCCTTTCTATTCCATCGTGCCGCACTTCTTTTTAATTCCGAGTGTCATCATAGCTACGTTTGCCACTATCATCGCCAGCCAGGCATTGATCAGCGGATCGTTTACCCTCATCAGTGAAGCCATCAGCATGAATCTATGGCCGAAAATCACGGTTAAATACCCTTCCAACATCCGCGGACAGATCTATATCCCTGCTATCAACTGGGTATTATGTTTAGGCTGCATCGCGGTTGTGTTATATTTTCAGACATCTGAGCACATGACGGCCGCATACGGTTTTTCCATCACCATAGCCATGCTGATGACCACATTGCTTATGTCATACTATATGCGCTATAAAAGGCATTGGCCGCTTTGGGTGGTTGTGATTATACTTTGTATTTTTGTTACCACTGAGACCTCTTTCTTTATTTCAAATTCGCCGAAAATCCTCAAGAGGCTATTCTTCCTGGTGTTTGAGTTCGGGTTGATATTTACAATGTATGTGTGGTTTAAGGCGCGTAAAATTACCAACCGCTTTTTGCACTTTGTCGATCTGAAAGACCAGATACCACAACTCCATGCATTAAGCGCCGACGAAAGTGTATCAAAATACGCTACGCACCTTATTTACCTTACTAAAGCCAACAACAGCAAACAAATTGAGGAAAAAATACTCTACTCTATCCTGAGCAGGAAACCAAAAAGGGCCGATACCTACTGGTTCCTGCACATCGAGCGGATGGACGACCCTTACACAATGGAATACAGCGCTGAAGAACTTGAGCCGGGCAAGATCATCCGGGTTGAGTTCCGTTTAGGTTTTAGGATACAGCCGCGCATCAATGTATTGTTCAGGAAAGTAGTTGAAGATATGGTGAGCCGCAATGAAGTGGACATCCTGAGCCGATATGAATCACTGCGAAAATTCAACCAGACCGCCGACTTCCAGTTTGTGATCATCGAGAAGTTCCTTTCTTATAATAACGAGTTCAGCATAAAAGAAAGCTTCATCCTGAACAGCTATTTCGCAATAAAGAAAATCGCCCAAACCGAGGCTAAAGCCTTTGGCCTGGATACCAGCGAAACCCGTGTTGAAAAGATCCCGCTGATCGTAAAACCGGTTACGAATGTTGTTCTGAAACGTGTTGACCCCCATTCTCATCACGTCCACGATCCGTATTAGCGACAGACTATTGAATATCATTTAATAATATAAATAATATAGATTAATTTTCGAACTTATTTACTTATAAATGGCGTTTTTATAACAATAACGCCATTTTTTTGCTCCAACCGATAAGCATTTACGATCAATAACCTAATACTATAATATTTATTATTCTTGCTTCTTTCAGGCATTAAGTACTACATTTGATTTCCGCTGAAACTATCAGCCGCCGACAGTTGTTACTCTGGTATGAAGCATAATGTATTTTTGTTAGCTACCGATCCGAAAAACCCATGCAGAGATGTGATCCATGCCAGGGATACCGAACTTAAACTAAGAGTTTTCTCCCTGGATGACGAGCCATTCTATCCCGACAGCGGCGAGATACAGCTGTATGGCAGCGCGGATGGTAAGCTATTTGCATTTGAAACTATTGATATCGCCTCGGATGATGCTTTGGATATAGTGGAAGCAATTCAATGGTTTGCCGGGTACATCGATTGCCCCGAAATGGATATTGTACCCGATGATCCGCGCGCTGACAAGCAAGCAGCTATATAGCGGCCCGCCGTTACTAATTTATAACAGTCAATTTTCCCATTAATGAGTGATCTGAAAGAGCAACTATATAAGATGTGCGTTGATTATGTGCAAAAGCGCATAAGCGAAGCCCGGCAAGCGATTGACGACGCGCAGGACTCGTCGGACGAGGAAACTAAAAGCAGCGCGGGCGACAAGTATGAAACCGGGAGAGAAATGATGCAACAGGTGGCCGACCAGGCGCAGGTTCAACTGAATGAAGCGAATAAATTGATGGTTGCCCTGAGTACCATCGTCTACAGTACGAACCATTCAAACGCTGATACCGGGAGCATCGTTTATACCAATCACGGCCAGTTTTATATCTCGATAAGCGCTGGTACTTTGAGTATAGGTCAGCAGAGTTTTTATGCGGTTTCTCCCGCATCCCCTATAGGCATCAAATTGAGCGGCAAAAAAACCGGTGACGAATTTGACCTGAATGGCCGGGTCTACCGGATTGAGCGGGTGGCCTAAACTATAAGCATATAACTTCTGAACCGATCCTCCAGTTCTTTAGCCTTATCAATAAGACCCTGGTCTTTTATCAGCGGATCAATATCATTTTTGGCGCTTATCAGTGCCTTTTTGTAAACTTTGATGAAAGGGAAATATGTGAGCCTAAAGCCCCATTCGTTTGTTAGAAAAGAAAATACATCGCTGTCACGCATTTCCAGCAGCGAATAATTGACAACCAGGTAATCCTTCTCCGGGATATCCCCGATCATATTTAATATATGCTCATTATAATCTATCCACACCTCCAGGTAATCGGCTGCATTTTTCCGGTACAGCTTTTTCCGTTTACGGTTTTTGCGGAACAGCTTCCATTTTAGCCGGGTAAAAAAACTCCTGTGGCTATACGCATTATCAAGTACATCAAAGTCCCTTTTCAAAAGCGAATTCACTACAGCCGCGTAATCCCTCATGATCACAAGATACTTCGCCCCGGGTATCAGTTCCCTGTATACATACAGGAACAAACAGGTGCGCGGCTCCTTCCAACCCCATTGATCAAAATGCTGCTCTTTCACTTTAAGAATGGCCTTGAGTTTTTCAAGCTGATATTCGGAAACCTGAATAGGTTTATGATGGATCAAACCGGTCGGCGGGTAACCGTTTCCGGCTAATATTTCTTCGTGGATCCTCAAAAATTCCACATCTTCATAATGGCCCTCTTTATTGCCCTCGCTGGCGCCGACCAGGCGCTCCCCTACCTGCAACCCGCAATGAAATAGCCAGTTGGTAATTAAAGAGGTCCCCGAACGGTGCATACCCGTTATTATTAAAACCCTTGACTGCATGCAGAATTATAAAGTAGGCCTATGATGTAGAAATGTTGTCTGCTGATTAACAACTATCAGGAAACATGCGCGTACGTGTTGTACATGTATTTCTCTTTTACAATATTCCTGACTATGAATGACCTGATCTCACTCACGCACTCTTTTATACCCATCGTATCCGTACTAATATACAGATCGGGTGACGCAGGTGGCTCAAACGGATCGTTAATGCCGGTTAAATTGGATAACTTATCCGGATGTCCTTCCGGAAGTAACGCCCTCTTGTACAAGCCCCTGGTATCGCGCCTGATAAGCACATCTATTTGGCAGTCAATATGTACTACCTTGACGTTTTTATAAGTCCTTACCAGTTCTTTGCGGATGGAGTCATACGGGTTTATAGCGCTGATAATAGTGATAATGTTGTGAGATGAGAACTTCCCGGCTATGAATCCGAGGCGCCTGATATTCTCGAAGCGGTCTTCCATGGAATAACCGAGGTCTTTAAACAAACGCTGCCGATATTCATCAGCGTCAATAATTTCGATGAAAATCTCTTCCGAAGCTAGTTTATGCCGCACCTTTTCGGCCAGCGTAGACTTTCCGGCTCCTGATAGCCCGCAAAAAAGTAATATCATAGTGTAGGTCTTGTTTGTTGTTCCAAATAGGCGCTGGAATTACTAATCCGGGGTATCAATGATCAGTTATTTTACAGTTATTTTAATTTAATTATCTACAACAAAATAAGTTTTCAAATATTGCACACATAATCGCGAAATGGTTATTTGTATCCATTTATTTACAATATCACTGTAACTGAAACCCGTACTACTACGCAGTAAATACCGTTAAAACACGGTGAATAGTACACGCCAATGTTCTTATTTTTGGTTTAGCCGATACTTTATGAAGAAAATCCTGTTTGTCGACGATAGCCCGCTCGATCATTTTATACTGAAAAGGATACTGAACAAATACAGGCTTGATTACGAAGTTAACTGCACCGCCGACGGTGAAGAAGTGCTCGAATTTCTTAAGCAAAACAGGCTGAATAAGCTCACTCTTCCTGATATTATCCTGCTCGACCTCTACATGCCTCGATTCGATGGCTGGTTATTTCTTGAAAAGATGCGGCAGGTCTATCCCCATCTGTCCAAACCATTAAAACTATACGTTTTGTCATCTTCCATTAACCCGCGCGATATACAATGGGTAAAAAAATTTGAATTTGTTCAATCGTTTATCTTCAAGCCGATAACAAAAGAAGTGCTGGAAAACCTGGTTGGGGAGGAAATATCGGATGCGGAGAAAAATAGCACTCAATAACAAAGGGCGCTTTCATAGCTCTTGCGGGCCCGGTCCATTCCGGGGCTTTTGAAATCGGATTGCAGCAAAGTACGTTACCTTATGTAGTCTTTTTTTAATTATCTTTCGGCATATAAATTGTTCGCTAATTAGCTCAGTTAACCGACCCATGAGAGGTTTAATGATGGATTACCAGCTTACCCTTCCTACCATTTTGCGAAGGGCGGAAACCTTGTATGGGAAAAAGGAGATCGTTAGCCGTCTTCCGGATAAAAGCATCCATCGCTATACCTACAAGGACATGTTCCTGCGTGCAAAAAAATTGGCCGTGGCCTTACAACGGCTCGGTATTCGCAAGGGAGATCGCATAGCTACGCTTAGCTGGAACCATTACCAGCACCTTGAGATTTACTTTGCCGTGCCGTGTATAGGCGCGGTAGCCCACCCTCTTAATCTGCGCTTTAGCCCCGATGAGTTAAGTTATATCGTAAACCATGCTGAAGACAAGCTCATTTTCGTCGACCAGGTGCTGTTGCCCCTGTTTGAAAAATTCCGATCAGCTACAAGCCTGTCCACGGTTATAGTCATTCCTCAAACCGGGGAACCTTTGCCGGAGGGATATCTAAACTATGAAGATGTTTTGGCCAATGGTGATGCTTCAATGTTCGAACCTTTTGAAGGCGACGAAAACTCCGCTGCTTTCATGTGCTACACATCCGGTACAACCGGGAAACCCAAGGGAATATTATACTCGCATCGTTCTATCATGCTTCATATGATGTCCTTACTGGTTAGCACCCCGGAGATAGGTATTATTGAGCGGGATGTGGTGTTGCCCGTGGTCCCTATGTTTCATGCAAGCGCATGGGGTTTCCCCTATGTGTGCGCTTTTGTCGGCGCGACACAGGTGTTCCCGGGACCTTACCTGGACGCGGACAGTCTTCTGCAACTTTTCGAGGCAGAAAAAGTAACCATAACAGGGGGTGTACCTACAGTCATGATGAACATCCTGAACAAGCTGGATGCAGACCCGCATAAATACAAAATTTGCCTGCGCACTATTATGATAGGTGGTTCATGTGCACCGCGATTTTTGATCCAATCCTTTGAGCGCTATGGTGTAACCGTGCTCAATACATGGGGTATGACCGAACTCTCTCCGCTGGGGAGTACTGCTATTATGACCAGCAAATATGATACAGTCTCCAGGGAGGAACAGTACGACCATGCAGTAAGGCAGGGCTTTCCTATTCCTTTTCTTGAGATCCGGGGGAGAAATGAATCCGGGGTTATACCATGGGATGGACAAACAGTTGGCGAGTTGGAGGTACGCGGGCCATGTGTTGCTTCCTCATACTATGACGATATAAACCAGGGAGGAAAATTTACGGATGATGGTTGGCTCAAAACCGGGGATATCGCTTCCATCAGCGAAGACGGATGCATCGAGATCAGGGACCGGAGCAAAGACGTCATTAAATCGGGCGGTGAATGGATCAGTTCGGTAGCGCTGGAGAATGCCTTGATGGGCCATCCTTCAGTACTCGAAGCCGCTGTTATCAGCGTTCCGGATCAGAAATGGATAGAGCGGCCTTTTGCTTATGTAGTACCGAGAGAGGGTAAAACAATTTCGGCTGATGAGCTCATAAAGTTTCTTACCGATAAGTTTGCTAAGTTCTGGATACCTGAAAGGTACGCCATCATTGATGCCATACCCAAAACTTCGGTAGGTAAATTTTTAAAATCGGCTCTCAGGGAAAAATATGAGAAAGAGCACACGAACTCACCCGGAAGGTAAGTTGTGTGATTGCAATATCAATCATTGATCGCCCCATATATCATAGGCGCGAATCCCCTGGCGGTGTTAGTAGTATAAGGCCCCCATATTTGCGTGTACGCTAATACAAACATATCCTCTTTCGGGTCTACCCAATAGGAGGTTCCAAATACACCGCCCCACGCATAAGAACCGGCTTGTATAGGGCCGAATTTGCTTCCTTCTTCAGATACAATGGAAAAACCGAAGCCAAATTTATTCACTTCAAAATGGCTGCCAAAAGTGGGATGCAGATCGCCAATTTGATTTTCAGTCATCAGGCGAATCGAACCTGGCGATAAAATCCGCACGCCGTTATACTCGCCGCTATTTAAAAACATCTGCAATAAAATGGCATAATCATAAAGGGTTGATACCAAACCGCCGCCGCCCGAAAAGTAGTCGGTTTTTTGTAGCGGGTAATTCATATCCAGCGCTCCGCCAAAAACGGATCCTGATTTTTTTATATTTCCCTTAGCATCGCCCAGGAAGAAATTGACCAATCGCGGCCCTTTTGCGGGTGGCAGGTTAAACCAGGTATCTTTCATGCCCAGGGGTTTGCAAATACGTTTCTCGAAAAAATCCTCCAGCGACATGCCCGACCATTTCTCAACCAAATAGCCTAAAACATCCATATTGAGGCCGTACTTCCATTGTTCGCCCGGTTGAAAAAAGAGCGGCAACTTGCCCAACCGGTCCATTGCTTCAGAAAGCTTCTGGCCTTTTACACCCACGCCTCCCGTCATATTACTTTTTGCATAAATGGCGAGTTCCGCCGGGGTACTGATGGAGAGCGCCGGGTACCCTAAGCCGGATGTGTGCGTGAGCAGATCGCGGATGGTAATGGGCCGCTTAGCCGGAACAGTAGTATAAGTTGTGTCTTTAGGATTAAAAGTAGCCAGCACTTGTTCATTGGCGAAAGATGGAATGTACATAGAAACCGGGTCATCAAGCGAAAATTTCCCTTCCTCCCACAGCATCATTACAGCCGTCACGGTGAGGGCCTTTGTTTGCGATGCAATGCGAAAGATGCCAGTTTTATCCAGCGGGGCCTTCGTATCCATATCATTGTACCCGTGCGCCTTATAGAAAACTATTTTACCATGACGGGCTATGAGCACTGCGGAGCCGTTTACCCATTTCTGGGCCACCCAGGAGTTCATGGCTGAATCGAGGCGTGCCAGGCGTGCGGCCGAAAACCCGCCTGCAGCGGGAGGGGCCTCAACTAGTACTTTTGATGATGCCGCTTTTGATTGTGATTGTGCAGGGTTCGCGTAAACGATAAACGCACACAGTACAAGAAAGATGATCACATAACGGTTCATGGTTTTGGGGTTGGATGATCAAAAATAGAAATTTAGTTGAATGAAGCAAGGGTTTGAAAAAATCTGATAAACTGCCTATCTTTCCTGAAATCCCGCTTTTAAAATATCGAACAATGAGACTAAAAGACAAAGTTGCCCTGATCACCGGCGGAGCCAATGGAATAGGCCTTGCGACCGCCGAACGGTTCGCCAAAGAAGGCGCTAAAATTATTTTGTGGGATCTGTCCGATAAAGGGAATGATGTTGTGGAACGATTTAAAAAAGAGGGCTGCGACGCCATCTTTAAAAAAGTATCGGTAACGAACGAACACGAAGTACAGCAAGCGGTGGCAGAGGCGCATGCGCATTTCGGTCGCATCGATATCCTGATCAACAACGCGGGCATCACCAAAGACAGGACTTTGCTTAAAATGTCGAAACAGGAATGGGATGATGTTATCGGCGTGAACCTGACCGGGGTGTTCATTTGCACGCAGGCGGTGGCCCCGATCATGAAAGAGCAAAATTATGGCCGTATCGTTTCGGCTTCGTCCAATGTTGCCATTCGGGGGAATTTCGGACAAACCAACTACGTGGCGACCAAATCGGCTATTATCGGGATGACGAAAGTATGGGCCCTGGAACTCGGTCGCTTTGGCATCACCGCAAATTGTATTGCCCCGGGTTTTATCACTACTGCGATGACCGACCTGATGCCAGAAGAAGTACGAAACCAAACACTGCCATCGATACCGCTTGGCAAATGGGGTGTGCCTGAGGATGTCGCAAACGGATACCTATACCTTGCTTCGGATGAAGCATCGTTTGTCAGCGGAATTTGCTTGACGATCGACGGCGGAGCGGCGAGGTAGTTCCTCCGGCCATTCAACCCCTGAGTTTCAGATCCGTTACCAATTTCTTAGCGCTGCTGGTTTGCATAAAGGTATTTGACTGGAGGAATTGTGATCTGAAAAAGAAATAAATTGCAGCAGAATTTCCGCTTATTTTTGGATATTAACAAATCTGATTTAAGGCATATTGAATGAACGCATATATCGTCGCCGGTAGCCGCAGCGCGGTGGGAAAAGCAAAACGCGGAGGTTTTCGGTTCACCCGGCCCGATACCCTTGCCGCCGAGGTGATCAAGCACCTGGTAGCGTCGGTGCCGAACGTGGACAAAGAGCAGATCGAAGATGTGATCGTGGGTAATGCCACACCCGAGGCGGAACAGGGGCTGAACGTGGGGCGCCTGATCTCGCTGATGGCGCTGGATACTGATAAGGTGCCGGGCATGACCGTGAACCGGTATTGCTCGTCGGGGTTGGAAACCATAGCCATCGCGTCGGCTAAGATCCATAGCGGCATCGCCGACTGTATCATTGCCGGCGGTGTTGAAAGCATGACTTTTGTTCCTATCGGCGGGTATCACAACATACCTAACCCGGAAGTAGCCCTGGCGCACCCGGACTATTACTGGGGCATGGGCCTGACGGCTGAGGCGGTTGCCCGGGAGTTTAAAGTTAGCCGCGAAGTGCAGGATGAATTTGCCTACCATTCGCACCAAAAGGCCCTTAAAGCAATAGCATCTGGGAAATTCAAGGGGCAGATATCGCCGGTAAAAGCATTGGAAATTTATCTGGACGAAAACGGCAATGAGGCAAAGCGGGAATTTACCATGGATACCGATGAGGGACCTCGTGCGGATACCTCGCTCGCAGCATTAGCGAATTTGCAGCCGGTATTCGACACTGAGGGCACCGTTACAGCGGGCAATTCGTCGCAAATGAGCGATGGAGCGGCATTTGTGATGGTGGTAAGCGAACGATTTTTGAAGGCAAATAACCTGCAACCGATAGCCAGGCTGGTCAACTATGCCCTCGTGGGTGTGCCGCCGCGCATTATGGGCATCGGGCCGCTGGAAGCTATCCCCGCAGTATTAAAAAGAGCGGGAATGAAGCAGGATGATATGGCACTGATTGAACTGAACGAGGCTTTCGCGTCGCAGGCTGTCGCGGTGATCAGGGGGTTAAGTTTAAATCCGGAGATCGTGAATGTTAACGGCGGCGCTATAGCACTAGGGCATCCTATGGGCTGTACCGGCACGAAATTATCCATACAGTTATTTGACGAATTACGCTTGCGCAAGCAAAAATACGGCATGGTAACCATGTGTGTGGGCACAGGCCAGGGTGCCGCGGGTATTTTTGAGTTATTGGACTAAAGAAATTGTTTCGAAATAAAAAAGCACCTGCTGTTTTATTTACCGCAAGGTGAGGAGGTATCAAAATAGGGCAAAACAAAACCGTATTAGTGTGATTATCAATAGAATAAAAAAATTATAAATTATTTTTGGGCGAATCGCGCAGGCCTCCTATATTTGCAGTCCCAAAACAGGGAGTTTAGCTCAGCTGGTTCAGAGCATCTGCCTTACAAGCAGAGGGTCACTGGTTCGAACCCAGTAACTCCCACAAAATAACAGGCACTTACGGCATTAAAGCAGTAGGTGCTTTTTTATTTGTACATAAAGAGTGTGAATCATACGTCTGTATGATCGCATGAGCCACATAAAATTACTCCGTAAATTTTCTGGCGCCTGTCCCCAAAACAAACGAAATGTCCGATATCGGGCACTTTTTTTATTCGATATTTTATTAAATATCTGAAAATCAATTATTTGATTTAGGCATAGGTATTGCAAGGTACTGTATAAAAAATATATTATATGGATACCGAGATCACAGCGGAAGTAACAAAACAAAAGCGCAAAAAGGGAATCATAATTGGTTCAATAGCTGTCGGCGTTTTGGTTGTTTGCATATGGCTCATCAGGTTCTATTTGGGATCTTCCCTATCTCGTTCCGAGATAACCACGGCTAAAGTTGAGATCGGTAGTGTTGAAAATACGCTTAATGCTTCTGGCGAGGTTTTACCCGAATTTGAAGAGATTATCACGAGCCCAATAAATGCTTCGATAAAAAACGTAATTACCGATGCCGGCGGCAAGGTAAAGGCAGGGCAATCGATATTAACATTGGATAAGTCTGCAGCTGAGCATGACTATGCAACGCTCAAATTTCAGCTGGAAAGCAAAAGAAGTGATATAGCAAAACTCAAGCTCGATCTGAGCAAAAGTTACTTCGACATACAATCAAACAATGACATCAAGCAATTGCGAATCGGGAACCTGACCGACGCGGTTGAAAATGCAAAGCGCTTGTTTAAAGCGGGTGGCGGAACGCGCGAAGATATTGAACAGGCCGAACTAAACCTGAAAGTAGCTTTATTGGAGAAGAAACAACTGGAAAACGAGATCAAAAACAAGCAGCAAACTATGCAGCTGGAAGAAAAGGACGCCGAAATAGCTGCTGCAATACAGGAAAATGATCTCAATGAATTGCAACGTAAATTAAACCTCGCCAACGTAGTGGCTACGCGTACAGGTGTGGTTACTTATGTGAATAAAAACATCGGCGCTAATATAAGCCAGGGCGAAACACTTGCGCGCATCGCCGATCTGAGCAGCTTTAAAGTTACGGGCAGCCTTTCTGACAGTTACCTCGACCAGTTGCATAATGGTATGCCGGTGATCGTCAAGATCAATGATACCCAGGTGCGCGGGATCGTGTCAAATGTTTACCCCTCGGTTCAAAATGGCATTGTGACGTTTGATATACAACTTGACGAACGCAATAACAAACAACTGAGGCCCAATATGAAGGTGGATGTTTACCTGGTTACCTCGGTACACAGCAAAGTAATGCGCGTTGCCAATGGTCCCGCATTTAAAGGCGCAAGTCCTCAGGATATTTTCGTGCTCAATAATGGAAAAGCTGAAAAGCGAAGCGTACATACCGGTCTCAGCAATTTCGATTTCGTGGAACTGCAGGATGGTGTTAAGCCTGGTGACGTGGTAATAACCTCGGATATGACAGAGTTTAAAAATTCAAAGGAGATAACGGTTAACAATTAAATTGATGAAATATTTATACTTCATATTGCTTCTATTTTATAGCACCACAGCCCTTTGCTCAGGTGGCGGCGACACGATACGGCTTACCTTACACGATGTGGTGGAACTGGCTAAAGGCAATTCTATCGCATCAAAGCAAGCTGTAACCACCCGCGAAACCAAATACTGGCAATGGCGTACTTTCAGGTCAAATTATCAGCCGCAGTTATCTTTAAGCGGCAATTTGCCTGGCTATAGTAAAACTGAACTCCAGGTATTGCAGCCCAACGGAACCGTTTTGTTTCAGCCGGTACACAACGATAACTCCCAGTTGACGCTAAATTTCAGTCAAAGCATTACAGCTACCGGCGCTACTATATATGGTGAGAGTCAATTGCAACGATTCGATGATTTCGACCGCAATAATGTATTATATAACGGTGTGCCTTATGCCATAGGGATAAGCCAGCCAATAGGGCAATACAATAGCCTGAAGTGGGACAAAAAAATACAGCCCCTACTCTATAATGAAAGCAAGCAGGCTTATATTGAAGCGCAGGAGCAAATATCTTATACAGCGACCGGTTATTTTTTCGACCTGCTGCTTGCACAGGTCAACCTGCAAATAGCTGAGACCAATTATTCCAATACTTCAAATATCCTGAAGATAGCCAACACCAAATACGAGTTGGGTAAAATTACAAGGAACGAAATATTGCAGCTCCAGCTGGAGTTGCTGAATGCAAAAAAGGCGGAGGGTACAGCCAAGCGCGACGTGGAAATAGCAACGCTCACTTTGCGCAGTTATATAAGCCACGAGGGTGACGACCGAATCGCTCTTATAGTACCCGAAACGATAAGTGACATGAGTGTTTCATCCGATAAAGTATTAGCCGAGGCTTATGCCAACCGCTCGGACGCCATAGCATTTGTGCGCCGCATTGCCGAAGCCAAACGCGATGTCGCCGTAGCGAAGGGGCAAACCGGTTTTACTGCTGCTTTGACAGCTAACCTGGGCTTCTCGAATAGCGCGTCCAATATCCCGGCGGTGTATCGCTCGCCTCAAAACCAGCAATTAGTGCAGCTAACGTTTGCTATACCCGTGCTGGACTGGGGCAGGTCAAAAGCGAAGATAAAAACAGCGCAAGCTAATGAGCAATTTACCGAGTATGCTGTGGAGCAGGATAAGCAAACCTTCCAGCAGCAAATAGTAACCCAGGTAACACTATTCAACCAGATGAAAGAGCAGGTGGGACTTACCGCCCAGGCGGACAGCATTGCCGGCGAAAAGTATAAAATAGCCAAAGAGCGCTACGTACTCGGCAACCTGAGCATCACTGACCTCAGCATCGCTTTCCAGGAAAATGACCAGGCCAAAAGAGATTATGTAGCAGCGTTGCGCGATTTCTGGGGGGCTTACTACCAGTTGCGTTACCTGTCATTATTTGACTTTGAAAAGAATGAAAAAATCAACTATAAATAAATTAAAAATAACCATCGAAAAGATATGATCCATTTACAAAACATTGAAAAAGTTTACCGTACGGATACGGTTGAAACATTGGCGCTTAACAAGGTAAGCCTTGAGGTGGCCAAAGGCGAATTTTTATCCATTATGGGCCCTTCGGGCTGCGGTAAAAGTACCCTGCTTAATATAATAGGCTTGCTGGACGAACCGTCAAAAGGCGAGATCAGGATAGATGATCAAAAAACAGATAAGTTCTCGGATAAGCAACTGGCGCAGTTCCGCAATAAGAAACTCGGTTTTATATTCCAGAGTTATCACCTGATCAATGATCTGCAGGTATTGGACAATGTGGAACTGCCACTATTGTATCGTGATACAACCGCTAAGCAAAGAAAACAACTTGCAACGGAGGCGTTAGCAAAGGTAGGTTTATCCAATCGCGTTAAACACTTCCCATCACAGCTTTCAGGTGGGCAGAAACAACGTGTTGCTATTGCCCGTGCTATTGTAGGTAATCCTGAAATCATATTGGCGGATGAACCCACAGGCAATCTCGACAGCGCCATGGGGAACGAGATCATGGATATCCTGATCCAGCTTAACCAAAGGGACGGAACAACCATCATCATGGTTACTCACGATGAAAATATGGCCAAAAAAACGCATCGCCTGGTTCGCTTATTTGACGGCTCGCAAGTTCAATAATACTTTAAAATCAAAGTCATGCTTAAAAATTATTTCAAAATAGCCATCGCGGTTTTAAGGCGAAGAAAGTTCTTCACCTTCATCAGCCTGTTTGGTATCAGCTTTACACTGACCATATTATTGGTTTTAACCGCGTTTATTGACAAAGTCGCAGGTGATAACTACCCCGATAAAAAACGGGATAGGTCCTTATACATTTCGCGCTTATCACAAGTGGGCAAAAATGGGACGTCTTCGGGTCTGATGTCTTTTTACTTTCTCACACATTATGCCGGGAGCTTAAAAACACCGGTTAAAATCGCCATCTCTTCAAATTTCAGCGGGACTAACACTTATGTCAACAATAAAAAGATACAGATAAGTTATAAATATACCAATGCCGAATACTGGGAAGTATTGGAATACGATTTTTTGGAAGGGAAAGCCTTCAATAAGCTGCAGGTTGATAATGCCGATAAAGTGGCTGTTATATCAGCAGACATGAAAAAGGAATACTTTGGCGATATACCAGTCGTTGTGGGGCAATACATTGAGGCTGATAATGTAAAATACAGGGTAATTGGCGTAGTGAAAAATGTCCCGGTAACCAGTTATATGACCTATAGTGATATTTACCTGCCCTACACTGTAGCTAAAAATGGAGATTACAAGACCAATAAGAGCTACAGTGGTGGGTACTTCGGTATTTTATTGGCCAATTCGGCAGGTGATTTGGATAAAATGCATAACGAATATGAGCAAATGGTGAGTCGGCTGCGCCCAACAGAAAAATGGGCCACAAATGTATATAGCCATGCTGACACCTATATTAAGGCTTATGTCGACACAGGTGACGAGCATCATTCAGGAACATTTATAGCTATCACAGCCATAACCATTTTTGTTTTGATATTGATGGTCTTACCCACATTAAACCTGGTCAACATCAATATCACACGTATTATGGAACGCTCATCTGAGATCGGTGTGCGAAAGGCGTTCGGTGCCTCATCGCGAACCCTGGTTTACCAGTTTATAGTAGAAAACCTTATCCTTACTTTATTGGGCGGAGTAATAGGGGTGATTTTGTCGGTAATCGCCTTGCAGGTGATCAACAGTGCCCGTTTAATAGCAAATCTTGAACTAACCATCAACTTCACGGTTTTATTCATCGGCTTATTGGTCTGCCTGGTTTTTGGGTTGGTATCGGGTGTTTATCCGGCCTGGCGCATGTCAAAATTGAATGTGGTAAACGCATTAAAGGAGCAATAAATAGTATCAAATCATCTAACTTAAAATATCATGTTCAAGCATTTATTTAAACTGATCTGGAATAAAAAGAAACAAAACTTTTTATTGATGTCCGAGATGCTAGTCTCGTTCCTGGTCATCTTCGCGGTATTTACGCTAATGGTGTATTATTATAACAATTATAAAAAACCTATTGGATTGGATTATGAGAACCTGTGGGTGGTTGATTACAATAATACCTATAATACAAAAAGTGGCGATTCTCTCGGCACCTTTTATGAAAACCTAAAGCAAACCATTAAATCCATGCCCCAGGTAAAGGAGGCAAGTTATTGTAGCGATAACGTTCCTTTTTCACAAAATCAATGGACAGGGGATGTCAATTATAAAAACACGAAGCACGACGCTGATTTCTACAATGCAGATGATGGCTATAAAGATGCATTAGGTATTAAGCTATTAACTGGAAGATGGTTCAACAAGGCAGATGCCGTAGCAAAAAGTCAGCCGGTCGTTATTAATAATGAACTGAAGGAGAATTTATTCGGCAATGAGGAAGCGGTTGGTAAATTAATGGGCGAGGGTGATAAGAAAAACACCCTTAGAGTAGTAGGAGTGATCCAAAGCGTTAAAGCAAAAGGCGATTACTCACCTGCAAAAGCAGCCATATATAAAAGAACAGACACTGGTACGTTTCGCTGGCAGGGTAAAATGATGATAAAGGTTACACCAGATGCCGATGCAGCGTTTGAAGGGCAGTTGTATAAAACGTTAGCCAACTACATGAAAAATTCGAATGTGGAGATCGAACACATGCCCAATAAACTGCGTAGCGCCAATCTTTTTAACATTGTACCAATGATAGTGACGATTATCGTAGCTTGTTTCCTTATCATAAACGTAGCACTTGGATTATTTGGCGTAATGTGGTACAATATTAATAAGCGCCGGGGCGAGATAGCCCTTAGACGGGCAATAGGGGCTTCCGGACAGTCAGTATCGTCGCAACTGGTTTACGAATCATTGATCCTCGCAACGTTATCCCTGATAATCGGGACTTTTTTTGCGGTGCAGTTCCCTTTATTAAATGTATTTGATCTTCAGGCTAGTGTTTATATCATTGCGATAGTTTTATCCATCATTTTCATTTATTTACTGGTGTTGGTTTGTTCGCTTTACCCGGGTAAACAGGCTGCAGCCATTTTACCTGCTGTGGCTTTACATGAAGATTAAGCCCGGTTCAGACAATACGATTTGCTTATACTTGTATTCTTAGAATATGATACTGATCATTGATGATGATATTGCCGTACGTACTTCGCTGGTCCTGCTGTTAAAAAGTGAGGGTTACGAAGCTGAAGGTACACCTTTGCCCGGTGAAGCATTGTCGATCATCAAAAAGAAAATCCCTGAACTGATTCTGCTGGACCTGAATTTTTCTATTGATACATCCGGCAAGGAGGGTATGGATTTGCTGGAGCGCATCAAGAAAACAGCCCCGGCAATTCCGATTATCCTGATCACCGGCTGGGGAAGTATCGAACTGGCGGTAAAGGGGATGAAGCTTGGCGCGAATGATTTTATCAATAAGCCCTGGAGCAATGAACATTTACTGCAATCGGTTAAAACCCTGATCGATCTGCAGGATAAAAAGGCCGAGCATCGCACTCGTAAGCAGTTGGACAGCAAATACAATTTTCAGCACATTATTGGCGAGGACCCGAAGATGCTGGATATATTGGAAACTATAGGTCGCGTGGCAACCACTGATGCTTCGGTACTGGTAATGGGCGAAAGCGGTACCGGTAAAGAGCTGATAGCCGAGGCAATTCACCAGAACAGTTTACGCCGGAATAAGCCTTTTATTAAGGTAAATCTGGGTGGCATTTCGACCTCCTTGTTCGAAAGCGAAATGTTCGGTCATGTGCGCGGGGCATTTACTGATGCGCGGTTCGACCGTATAGGGCGCTTTGAAATGGCCAACAAAGGCACTATTTTTTTAGATGAGATCGGCGACCTGGACGCCAGCAGCCAGGTAAAGCTGTTGCGCGTGTTGCAGGACCGTACTTACGAGGTTTTAGGCAGCAGTCGTACAAAAACAGTTGATGTGCGCATAGTTTGCGCCACCAATAAGAATTTGGACGAAATGGTGAATCGCACTACCTTCAGGGAGGATTTGTTGTATCGGATCAACCTCATTACAGTCTACCTGCCCGCTTTGCGCGAAAGGCCGAAGGATATACCCTTACTGGTCAACTTCTTTATCAATAATCTCAAAGAGATCTATAACCGTCCATCGTTATCGGTTGCCGCAAGCGCTATGAAATGGCTGCAAAGCTTGCCGCTCCCGGGCAATATCAGGCAATTGAAAAACCTGGTGGAGCGTTCGATATTGGTCAGCAAAAAAGACATATTAGATATTGAGGATTTTCGCTCCCAATTGGAACTATCACCGGTAAAAAAAGGTAATTTGCAATTGCCGGGTGTAGGTGCGATAACCTTGGAAGAAATGGAAGTCGAAATGATCAAAAGGGCGCTCGAATACCATAAAAACAAGATATCGAGGGCGGCAAAATCATTGGGCCTTACGCGCAGCGCTTTGTACCGGCGATTGGACAAATACCATATCCCCTACGATGAAGCTGAGGACTAAATATTTATTGTTTGTTATCATCCTGCACTTCATTGCCCTGGTGCTCACCTGGTTTATTTTTGAGAATAAAATTTTCTTCATCGTTGCCGAAGTATTTATCGTCATTTCGGCAATCATTTCATGGAATCTTTACAGGCAACTCATCCAACCGCTCAAATCTTTGATGCAGGGAATTGACGCGATAAGGGACAAGGACTTTAACGTGAAATTTGTGCCGACAGGAAAGCATGAGGTCGACCAACTGATAGGCGTATATAACGAAATGATAGATCATTTGCGCACCGAGCGCACTTTGCAGGAGCAGCAGCATTTTTTTCTCGAGAAACTGATCTACACTTCGCCAACGGGTATAATCATCCTGGATTATGATAAAAACATCCAGCAGATCAACCCAAAGGCGATGCAAATTTTATCCATTGACGAAAAGAGCCTATTGGGGCGCCCGGTTAGTGAGTTGCCGAAGCATTTTTTGAAGCATATTGAAGACCTTAACCACGGCGAGTCAAAAACCATTAAATTGGATGGGGCCGCAACTTACAAACTACAAAGGGCGCATTTTATCGACCGGGGTTTCTCGCGCGATTTTATTATGATGGAAGAACTGACAGCCGAGATACTGGCCGCCGAGAAAAATGTTTATGGCAAAGTGATCCGCATGATGGCACACGAAGTGAACAATACCATAGGGTCGGTAAATTCAATTATTCAATCGGCACTTGCAAGCGACCCTCTGTGGGCCGGTCATCATTCTGATACATTAAAAGATGCCCTGCAAGTAGCGCTTGACCGCAATCAAAATCTCAACCTGTTTATGCGCAACTTCGCCGACCTGGTAAAATTGCCGGAGGCCAACAAAAAGAGGGTCGACCTTAAACATCTCGTCATTTTAGTTTCCAAATTAATGGAATTTAAGGCCTCTGAAAAAGACATCAAACTAATTCTGGATTTATCCGCAGAGCCATTTTATATCCAGGCGGATGAACAGCAAATAGAGCAAGCGCTTATCAATATTGTCAAAAATGCTATTGAGGCTGTTGAACAAAATGGCATCGTAAAGTTCACCATCGACACCAAATTACGACAGTTGATAATTTCCGATACCGGCAAGGGGATCAGCCAGTCACAAAGCGAACAATTGTTTACGCCATTCTACAGCACCAAAAAAGACGGGCAGGGCATCGGCCTTACCCTGGTGCGTGAGATACTGATGAATCATGGCGCAGAGTTTTCCTTGAAAACCGTTGGCGAAGCGCAAACTGAGTTTTCCATTGTATTTAAATAATGTAAGTCTTATGTAAAACTCGGTGTCAAATGGAATCAGATGGCAAATAATTCCCATTCAATAATTCCGCAAGCTGCCGCCAATCTTTTACATTTTCTTCGAACCCGAGCATGGCGGCAATTTCGGTGTAAACATCCACCGGCTTTTTCCCCTGCGCCCGCAAATAATGGATCGATGTATCACCCGCGGATTTTGATAGCTTTCTGCCGGAAAGTGCTGTAAGCAGGGGATGATGATGAAAAGTTATATTTTTGAAAGCCTCGGCATTCAGCACAGATGCCAAATACACCTGGGCTAATGTGGAATCATACAGATCTTCGCCCCGCACAACCAGGTCGACGCCAAAATGCAGGTCGTCGATCACCGATGCTAACTGGTAGGCCGGATAGCCGTCCTTCTTCCGAACAACAAAATCTTGCATCGGCGCAGGAAGATTTGTTTTGATGATCCCTTCATCTAAAGTATTGATCACTATTTCTCTTATTCTGTCAGTATATAGCCGCCAGCTTACGTCTCTGGCATTTAAGGGGATTGCCTTGCCGCGGCAGGTTCCGGGGTAAATTTCATCCGGATTGTTTGCCCGTATTTGTGCCCTCGAACAATTGCACGCAAATACCTGCCCGCTATCGCTCAATTCTTTCAGCGCCTTATTATACAAATTCAGCCGATGTATCTGTGAATATTCCACTTCGTATTCATGAAAATCTCGCGGCCCTTCGTGCCAGGGTATTTCCAAAAAATTCAGCGTATCAAAAATAACCTGCACATACTCCTTTCGCACCCTTTCACGGTCGAGGTCGTCTATTCGAAGCACTATTTTAGCGTCGGTTTTTTCGGCAATCGCGGCTGTAATGGTAAAAGATAAAACATTTCCCAAATGCAAAAAACCGCTGGGGGTTGGTGCTATCCTTGTTTTGCTAAGCTGACCGGGCTTTATACTCATAGTAGCATAAATATGGGGATTTCGTGTTAATTGGCCGCCATTAGTAAAAACTTTAGATTTCCTTCAGAATTCAAAATGTATATTTATAGCTAAAGTTTCCACAATTGAAATTACTGGTAATAGAAGATGAACCCTCATTACGGGAGGATATTAAACGATATTTTATTAGTGAGAGCATAATATGTGAAACGGGTGCCGACCTTAAAACAGCACTGGAAAAAATAAATCTTTACAATTACGATTGTATAATATTGGACATTGGACTACCCGATGGCGACGGACTAAAGCTGCTTGAGCATCTTAAAACCTCTGGAAAAGAAGAGGGTGTACTCATTATCTCCGCACGTAATTCACTGGATGACAGGATTGCCGGCCTCAACTTCGGCGCAGATGATTACGTGGTAAAACCATTCCACCTGGCCGAATTAAAGGCTCGCGTTTTGGCGATATACCGCAGAAAAGCTTTTAAAGGAAATAAACTGCTTCAATACGAGGAAATCAGCATTGATCTTCAATCGATGGACGTGAGGCTTAATGAAAAACAGGTAGTGCTAACGAGAAAAGAATATGAAATGCTGCTCTATTTTATATCGAATAAAGGCAAGGTAATAGCTAAAAACGTCATTGCAGAGCACTTATGGAAAGATGATATTGATCTGGTTGATAACTTCGATTTCATTTACACGCACATCAAAAACCTGAGAAAAAAACTATTCGATTTTACGGGCAAAGATTTCATCAAGTCGGTTTATGGCATCGGTTACAAATTTTTATAGGCATGAAGCTGTCTGAGCAATATAACCGGGCCAGCATTATCATCACACTTGGGATCCTGCTCTTTGCCGGGGTATTTTATTACGCCGTGATCTCTTATATTTCCAACAATGAACTTGACCGCGACCTGACAGAAGAGTTTGATGAACTAAAGCAATATGTATCTAATTATAAAAAACTGCCGACCCCTGTTGATTTTGACGAAGACGTGGCCAGTTTTACGCCAATAGGCAAACTGATCATTCCAAAGCATTTTGTGGATACCCCGTTCGTCGAGCGAAGTAGCAAAAAATCCGAAGAAGGCAGGGCCATTGTCGGAACCGTTGACATTAAAGGTATTAACTATAAAGTTACCATAGCTGAATCTAAAGAGGCTACACAGTACCTGGTACAAACTATCGGCTTTATAACCATAGCACTTACGGCTTTACTGCTTACAGCTTTGTTTTTTACTAATAGGTACATACTTAACGGCCTTTGGAAGCCTTTCTACGATTTACTATCCCGATTAAAGTCGTTCTCTATAGCTAAAAGCCCGGCGTATAGCCCTAAGTCCGTGGCAATAAAAGCCGACGAGTTTAGGGAATTGCAAGAGGCAATGGATACCATGGCTGTGAAGGCCAGGAACGATTATCAAAACCTGAAAATATTTACCGAAAATGCATCGCACGAGATGATGACGCCCCTTGCGGTGATCGCCTCAAAACTTGATACCCTGATACAGGATGAAAACCTCAACAAGGAGCAACTTGAACAGTTGTATAGCATCAATCTTACCATTGGGAAATTGTCGAAGTTAAGCCAGTCTTTATTACTGCTGATAAAAATTGACAACCGTCAAGTGAATGACAACGATGTAATAGATCTGTCTTTATTGATCGATGAGAAGCTGCAGCATTTTCAGGAGATCATAACGGGCAAAGACATACAGGTGAACATAAAGCTTACCGAAAAAAAAATCCACATGAGCCAATACCTGGTCGAAGTACTTTTAAACAATCTCATAAGCAATGCAATAAGACATAACTTTAAAGGTGGCCAAATTAATGTGACGCTTGCTGGTCACGAATTGGTCATAGAAAACACTGGCCCCGAACAGGCGCTTGATGAAAGCGGGATATTTGAACGTTTTGAAAAAAGCAAATCGTCAGAAGGGATGGGCCTCGGCCTTACGATAGCACGTAATATTTGTACAAGTTATGCATTTCAACTTAGTTACTCGTTCCAAAAGCCTTTTCATCGGTTCAAGGTGCGTTTTTAGCAGCAAACAGCAGATCGGCCTACTAATTGCCTGTTTTTATTGGCTGTTTAATTATGCCGTCGTTCATATTCAACTTCAGGTCATCAGGCGAACTAACAACAATCTCGGGCTTGCCCCTATAATCAATAAGTTTGCCCGTAACAATAACTTCCCGGCCCTTATAGTACTCTTCGGGCCTACTGTTGAACTTTGAACGGTCTTCACCCCTGATCACAACGGTAAGATATTGATTCGGATGCTCGCCGCCCAGGTCAAGCAGAACCATATTGGTATTTTCGATCAGCTTGGTGCTGTAAACTTTATCGGATATTGTTACCGTTTCGTTCAGGTGCTTTGCAGCATCTTTGGCGGGGATTTTGGTTTGTGCCGTGGCCGAGTAAGCTATCAGCGAAATGATTGCGATTAGAACGGAGTTTTTTTTCATAGTACAAAGATATTTAAGGGACTTAACCCTTCTTTTTGTTTTTGGATGTTGGCTTGGGTTTTAACAGTCCTGCATGCACAAAGCTGGTAGTGAACCACGGCCTTAATGCTTCGGTATCAGAAAGCAGGGAATCGGGCACTACCACGTACTCTTTTTGAACAATGCCATAAGCGGTCATTAACGTGGTGTTGTACTGTTCAAGAAATTGCACCCGCTTATCCGCGGGAAGGCGCAGGGCCAATACGCCTTCTTTTGAAAGGTAACAATACATATGCCCATTCATCGAGCAATAAGGAATTGTATCGCCTTTAAGCTGGGCGGATGGAATGGTTTCTACCAACCTGGCAAAAAGATCAATTTTGTTTTCTCTTGAAAGAATGCCCACCATATGATTTATTATTTTAAAAGTAAGAATTACCTAAAGTAATTTCACCAATTCCCTCAAAAGTTAGTAATTTTTGCCCTGTTATTTACGTAAACGCTATTGTGAAAAGAACTACGCTGTTATTCTATATTGTCCTGATGATAGCCGGTGTAACTGCGGTTTATTCCAACCACTTTTATAATGGTTTTCATTTCGATGATAGCCATTCCATCGTCAACAATCCCAATATCCGGAATCTCAAAAATATCCCGTTGTTTTTTAAGGATGGCACAACAAGCAGCGTGCTGCCTCAAAACCAATCATACCGGCCGGTTACAACCGCGTCGCTTGCTATTGATTACTGGCTTAATAAGGGCTATGATTATCCCTTCTTCTTTCACTTATCGACATTTATCCTGTTCCTGTTGCAAGGATTGTTGATGGTTTACTTCTTTAACAAACTTTATGGCCTGTCGTCAGCCAATAAAAATGTGATCTTCGTAGCTTTATTTGCCACAGCCTGGTACCTGCTGCATCCCGTTGAAGCCGAAACGGTTAACTATATCATAGCCCGCGCCGATGTGCAATCATCGCTGGCAGTCGTCGCTGGATTTGCTCTTTATACCGGTTCAAAATTTTGCCGTAAAACATTCCTGTACCTGCTGCCAGTTGCCATAGGTATCCTGGCCAAACCCCCCGCAGTAATGTTCGCCCCGATATTTTTCTTCTATACATTATTATTTGAAGAAGGCGTAAGCCTCACGGGCATTTTCAGGAAGACAAATTTGAAACTGCTCTGGAACGCCATCAAGAGGTCCATTCCCGCCTTTATCGTCTGCGGAGGGCTGTATAAGCTGGTGGATAAACTAACCCCAAAAACATGGGAACCGGGAGGCAATTCGCCCTTGCACTATCTAATTACGCAGCCCTTTGTGATACTCCATTATTTTACGCAGTTCTTCTGGCCAACGGCCTTAAGCGCCGACAGCGACTGGAGCACACTCGATAGCATTTGGAACATCCGTTTCTTCGTTGGCTGCCTCTTCATCCTTGTCATGATCGGCATCGCTTTTTATACATCGGCAAAAGCCAATTTAAGACCTATCAGCTTTGGTATCCTGTGGTTCTTTTTTGCATTGGCGCCAACTTCGAGCATTATTCCGTTGGCTGAGGTACTGAATGATCACCGCATGTTCTTCCCGTTCGTGGGGCTTGCATTAAGTGTAAGCTGGGCGATCGGGTTGCTGGTATTCAGGTTAATAGACTCAGGAACCATTACCAATAAAAAGCTGCTTTGGGTGCCGGCTTTAATACTATTTATCGCGTGTGGCTACGGTACATGGCAGCGCAACAATGTATGGCACAGCGAACACAGCCTATGGCAGAATGTAACCGTTAAAAGTCCAAAAAACGGGCGTGGCCTGATGAATTATGGTAATATATTAGAGGGTGAGGGACATTATGCAGAAGCGCAGCAATATTTCGACCGGGCGCTGCAACTGGTACCTACTTACTCGTTTGTCTATGTCAACATCGGCGTGCTGAAACAAAAAATGGGTCTTTACGATGATGCTGATAGATACTTTATTAATGGCATCCTGCTTGGCCCAAATTACCCGATACTTTTCGAGTTATATGGCGAGTTTTTATACGACACCAAACGTTACCGCGAGGCTGAATGGGTGCTCGAAAGGGCGCTTTCTTTGTCGAATGCGGATATGGACGCACGTAAATATTTAATGAAAACTTTTGAGGCATTAGCCGAATGGGATAACCTGAAATTACTCGCCGCCGATACGCTGAAGCTTTTGCCGGGCGACCCTGACGCAAGGGGCTTCCTGGAAGATGCCGTTAATCACAAAAACAAATCCGACCTGGAGGCCGAACGGATAAAACTGTCGGGTAACCCTGAAAAATACCTGCAACTGAGCCTCGATTATTACCTTGACGGAAGATATGATCTGTGCATCAATGCCGCGAACCAGGCTATCACGTTAAGGCCAAATTATGCCGAAGCTTACAACAATATTGGCAGTGCCTATATTGCACTCCAACAATTCGATAAGGCCTTAACAGCGTTGAAAACAGCGCTCAACATTAAACCCGGCTTCTCCCTGGCAAAAAACAACCTGTCACTCGCCGAAAATCACACGGTTGACCCGAAAATAGCAGTAAAATTGCCCGCCGCCGAAGACTATATCAACCGGGGTAAGATGTATTGCGATTCCAGGCTGTATTACTTGTGTATAGCTGCCAGCGAAAGCGCTTTAGACATCAAACCTGATTATGACCTTGCTTACAATAATATGTGCGCAGCTTATAATGGTCTCGGCCAATGGGATAATGCCATTAAAGTGGGTAACCGGGGCCTGCAGATCAATCCCGATAATACTTTATTAAAAAATAACCTGGCGCTGGCCATCGCTGGTCAAAAGAGAAGCGGGAAAAAATGAAACCTATTTCTTCTTAAAGAAAAAGGCCTTTATATCCGGTTCAGAATTTATGATTATCGGCTTCATCGGGGTTAATGCTGAAGCCATAACTGCCCCTTTAAATTTATTCATTCCCCTGTCGGCCAGTATCCTTTCCCTCACGCTGGAGAAATCCAGTGATTCCAGCTTGAAAACGCTGATACAATCAAAATTATGCTTGCTCAAAAGCAGCTTCATGTTCTGCTCGTTAAAGTAATTCATATGCGGGCTATGGAAATTGAACTGCCACATCCTCGTTAGAGAATTATTCAGGCCAAATGCATGGAGCATCTTCGCCATCCGGTAAAAAAAACCGGTGCTCATCGGTATATTTATAATAAGAATGCCGTCGCCTGCCAGGTCTTGCTTCAGGCTTTCAACCAGGCTGTTGATATCCGGGATATGCTCGAATACATCGTTAAAAATGATAAAATCATATCCCCCGGGCTTCTTCGGGCTCACATCAGGATAAAAGCCATAAACAATATTCAGCTTATTTTCCGTATGGTAATTTTCATAAATATGTTCCGGCTCTATGCCGGTGCAATCAATACCATTCGCCCGGCAGGTTTCCAGCCACCAGCCGTTGCCGCTGCCTATTTCAAGTCCTGTTAATTTACCAGGTTTTAGCTTTTGCAGCTTTTCGATGATCGTATTAAAATTCTTTAACCTAAGCTTTTTTAAGCCGATATCTCTTGCGGTCGATTCCAGGTCCGACTGAAAAGAGTGTTCAAACTGCGCGTCAGAATGCTGCAAACCGCAGTTGGCGCATTCATATACATTGAATCGCAACTTGTATTTTAACTTAAGCGTACTGCCGCAAACCGGGCAGGTTGAATGGTCCATATTTATTCCTTTTTAGCCAGGTGCTTGCTGAATTCTTCTTTCAGCAAGGCAATCTCCTGCCCTAATTTCTTATTGTCGTTATACAGTTTCGATGCTACCACGCTCAGGTGGAGCAGGTAAATCAATATCGCGAAGATAAACCCGGTAAACACCAGGTTGGGAGCTTCGTAAACGCCGGTGAGCCGCGCCATAACCTCCAGTCCATTACGCCAGAAGGCGAATAACATTAAAACTACCGTACATATTACCCATACTATGGCGTATTCTTCGCGCAATTTGCCTTTGATGATGAGCCTCGATATATACAGGATGAACAAAATGTTCGCGACGATGGTGATGATCTGGATCTTTGCCATGATGGTTAGGGTTTACGAATGAATGAAAATAACATTGCCAGGCTTACCTTAAAACAATAATATAACGAGCCGAAACTGCGGATGGACGATCGTCCGCTCTGGCGCGGAGCCATCACCACAGCTACTTCGGCAATTTTTAAACCGGCTTTTGAAAACACAACCAATGATTCCGGCTCCGGGTATTCATCAGGATAGTTGACCGCTGCCAGTTCGATGGCCTTACGATCGAATAAGCGAAAACCGGAGGTACTATCGTAAATCTGCAAACCGGTCAGCAGGCGGTTCACCCAATGAAAATATCGGATGCCCAGCCTTCTGGCGAATGACGACTGGAACCCCTCCTTCTCCAAAAACCTCGACCCGATAACCACGTTGGCGCCTGTTTCCAGGTGGTGATTGATCATCTTAGGGAGTTCCTTTGGCGGGTGCTGCCCGTCGCCGTCTAATTGTATCGCGATGTCGAAGTTATTATCGCGGGCATATAAAATGCCCGTCTGCACCGCACCGCCGATGCCCAGGTTTACCGGCAGGTCGATCACCGTGGCTTTATGTTTTTTGGCTACCGCCGAAGTATTATCCTTTGAGCAATCGTTCACGATCAGAGCTTCCAGCTGATACCCGTTTGGCAAAACGGTCGACAGTAATTCAGGTAATAACGAGGGCAGCGAGGCCTCTTCATTGTAACAAGGTATCACGATCAAAACTTTGCCGGGCATTCGTTATAACAGGTGTTAACGGGATGTTAAATTTTAACGGTGAAATTAAAGGTTTTTGGGGAAATGTGGAGTGACCGATACGATTTAATTCGGGCGCGATTTGACTTCGGTTTTGAGTTTATAAAAAAAGCCCCGCTCAAATAATTTCCATTGTCATTCTGAACATAGTGGTGGGCAAAATGGGGCTTATTTCTTTAGCCACCCATCCTTCAGCGTCACCGTGCGGTTAAATACCAGTTTTTCCGGCGTCGAATTCTTATCCAGAGTGAAATATCCCTTACGGATGAATTGGTAACCTTTGCCGGGTACGGCAGTGGATAAATCCGGTTCGATATAAGCGTTGGGGATAACGTGTAAGCTATCCGGGTTGATATAATCCTTAAAGTCGCCTTCTTCATTCGAGGGATCTTCCACGCGGAACAGGCGGTCGTACAAGCGCACTTCGGCGGTTTTGGCGTGCGGTACGCTCACCCAATGGATGGTGCCTTTTACGTTGATACCGCTGGTATCATTACCCGAATGCGACGCGGGAAAGTAAGTGCAATGTATCTCCGAGACCTTTCCATCGGCATCCTTTTCAAAATATTCGCATTTGACGATATAGGCGCTCTTGAGCCGCACCATATTGCCCACCGCCAGGCGGAAGAATTTCTTCGGCGGATCTTCCATAAAATCTTCGCGCTCTATCCAAAGCTCCCGCCCGAAAGGTATTTTGCGGCCGCCGTCTCCGCCTTCTGCTTCGGGGTTGTTCTCGCTGTACATATCTTCAAACTGGTCTTCCGGGTAATTGGTAATGACCAGCTTTATCGGGTCCAGCACAGCCATGCGGCGCCAGGAAGTTTTGTTCAGGTCCTCGCGGATGCAAAATTCCAGTAGGCTCACATCGATCATGTTCTCTCGCTTAGCCACGCCAATGCGCTCGCAAAAGTCGCGGATGGAAGCGGGTGTATAGCCCCTGCGGCGCAATCCACTTATGGTAGGCATGCGCGGATCGTCCCAGCCGTCTACATGTTTCTCTTCCACCAGTTGCAGCAGCTTGCGTTTGCTCATTACGGTGTAGTTGAGGTTGAGGCGCGCAAACTCGTATTGTTTGGATGGGAATATCTCTAATTTTTTCGATGAACCAATCGTACAGCGGTCGGTGCTGCACAAACTCCAGCGTACACACCGAATGCGTGATCTCCTCGATAGCATCCGATTCTCCGTGCGCGAAATCATACATCGGGTAAATGCACCATTTATCGCCCGTGCGGTGGTGGTGCGTGTGCTTGATGCGGTACATGATCGGGTCGCGCATATGCATGTTGGGCGATGCGAGGTCGATCTTCGCCCGCAGCACTTTGGCGCCGTCGGGGTATTTACAGTCCTTCATCTCCTCAAACAGGCGCAGGTTTTCCTCCACGCTGCGGTTGCGGTACGCATTGCCTTTGCCCGGCTCGGTTGGCGTGCCTTTTTGCGCGGCAATTTCTTCCGATGTACTATCGTCCACATAAGCCAGGCCCTTGCGGATCATGTTCATCGCGAAAGCATACATGAGGTCAAAATAATCGGAAGCATACAGCTCGTTGGCCCACTCAAAACCCAGCCATTTCACATCTTCCTTAATGCTATCCACGTACTCCACATCCTCTTTCACGGGGTTGGTATCGTCAAAGCGCAGGTTGGTCTGGCCGCCGTATTTCAGCGCCAGTCCGAAGTTGAGGCAAATGGATTTGGCATGACCGATATGCAGGTAACCATTCGGCTCGGGCGGGAAACGGGTCAACACCCGGCCGCCGTGTTTGCCTTCGCGGATATCTTCTTCAACAATCTCTTCTAAAAAATTTAATGATCGCTCTTCGCTCATGATGATACCTAAAGTGGCAAAAATAGGAAATTTGGATGGGTTTAAGAAGTCTGAAGTCGGAGGTCTGAAGTCAGATAAAGAGAAAATCAGTGACACCTCACAATCGTTAAAAACTCCTCTTCGCAGCACATTGAATTCTGACTTCCGACCTCTGACCTCTGACGTCCGTCTTCCGACATCAAAAAATTCCTACCTTTACGCCACCAATTACTATACATGAGTAGTTCCTTTAACCGTCCAATCCGCGTACTGGTTGCCAAAGTTGGCCTCGACGGGCACGACCGTGGCGCGCGTATCATCGCTACCAGCCTGCGCGATGCCGGGATGGAGGTAATTTATACCGGCTTGCGCCAAACGCCCGAAATGGTGGTGAATACTGCTTTACAGGAAGACGTGGATGCGATAGGCATATCTATCCTATCCGGTGCGCACATGACGGTGTTCCCGAAGATCATCAACCTGCTGAAGGAAAAAGAAATGGACGATGTGCTGGTGACCGGCAGGGGCATTATACCCGAGAACGATATGAAGGAATTAAAGGCCATAGGCGTCGGTGAGCTTTTCCAGCCGGGAGCGACCACCACCGATATTGTTAAATACATTACCGGCTGGGTGCATGAGCACCGCAATTTTTAAGACTGAGCGTTAATTTGGAGTTTTATATCCTAACTTTAGATGAAAGAGCTTAGGCTGTGCGATTCCTTCCCTGGGGAAGGGAAGGAAGGGGTTAAACGAGCGGCGAAACCCCACCCTGCACCCGCCCCGAGGCGGGAATCGCACAGGCCGCGTTCGCTTAATTACTAACCAAGAAACTATAACCCATCTGCAATGTTCGAAAACCTGCTTACCCATACCGACAACCGTATTCACTATAT
>Ga0207064_1013_pt1 | contig 36098 bp, 26 predicted proteins | sample Alteio_BWMinCont_26_FD_153488 | JGI IMG/M metagenome (GOLD analysis project Ga0207064, IMG submission 153488) | Enriched cells from forest soil in Barre Woods Harvard Forest LTER site, Petersham, Massachusetts, United States -... | ecosystem: Environmental > Terrestrial > Soil > Temperate forest >...
GTTCGAGGCTGTTCCTGTTCGTGTCGTCCATCATATTCGGCATCGCGGCGCTGGTGGCCATTTATACTTTTGGCTTCAACCTCAAAAAAGACATCGACAGCCAGGCGGCGACGCTGATCGGTGCCGACATGACCGTCTATTCCGGCAAGCTCCCCGACGCCAAAACGCAAAAGTTCCTGGATTCGCTGGGCGACCGGCGTTCGCAGGAGCGCAGCTTCACCTCGATGGTGTATTTCCCGAAAAGCCAGAATACAAGACTGGCCCAGGTGAAGGCGCTGCAGGGCGAATACCCTTACTATGGCAAACTGGAAACGATACCCGAAAGCGCGGGAACCGATTTCCGCAATGGCAAAAAGGCCCTGGTCGATCAAACTTTGATGCTGCAATACAACGCCAAAGTCGGCGATTCGATCAAGGTAGGCTATGTGACGTTTCTCATCGAAGGGACGCTCACCAAAGCGCCGGGGCAAGCCGGTTTCGCTTCGGGCATCGCGCCTGTTGTTTACATCCCGATGCAGTACCTGGACCAGACCGGGCTGATGCAAAAGGGTAGCCGCATCAACTACAGCTTCCATTACAAATACGACCACCCGGTGGATATGGTGAAACTCACCAAAAGCCTCGACCCGAAAATGGAAAAGCTGGAGCTGGGGTATGAAACCATTGAAACACGCAAGCAAGATACCGGCCGTGCTTTTGCCAACCTCACCGATTTCCTGGCACTGGTGGGTTTCATCGCGCTGCTGTTAGGCTGCGTAGGCGTGGCCAGCGCTATACATATATACGTACGCGAAAAGATAGCTTCTATTGCCATTATGCGCTGTTTGGGCGTGAAGGCTTATGAAGCGTTCCTCATCTATTTGATACAGATCATCGGCATCGGGCTCATCGGGTCCATCGTTGGCGCCGCATTGGGTACTTTCGTTCAGCATTTGCTACCTGTCGTTTTTAAAGATTTTTTGCCGCTGTCGGTTACTACCGATATCTCGTGGGCAGCGGTATGGCAGGGCGTGGTTTTAGGGGTCACGATATCTATCCTGTTCGCCCTGCTGCCACTGATCGCTATCCGTAACATCTCGCCGCTGAACACGCTGCGCATGTCATACGAACACATCAACCTGCTGCGCGACCCGTTCCGCTGGCTGGTTTACGGGATCATACTGGCATTTATTGCCATATTCACCCATAGCCAGATCGATGGCTGGCAGGCCTGCACGTTCTTTACTATAGGCATCGTAGTGGCATACTACATCCTGGTGGGCATCGCCCGGCTGCTGATGTACCTTACCCGTATTTTCATTAAAAGCAGTTGGAGCTACGTTTGGCGGCAGGGTTTCGCCAACCTCTACCGGCCCAACAATCAAACCATCGTCCTCATCGTATCCATTGGCCTCAGCACCGCTTTTATCTGTACGCTTTTCTTCATCCAGGGCATACTGATCAAACAGGTTTCGCTATCCGCGAGCGGCAACCAGGCCAATATGATCCTGTTCGACATCCAGGTGAAACAAAAGGACGCGCTGGCCGAGCTGACCAAAAAGGAACACCTGCCCCTGATACAGCAGGTACCTATTATCAGTGTACGCATCGACAAGTTCAAAGGGAAGAGCGAAGCACAAACCAAAAAGGACAGCTCGATGAAGCACAGTATGTGGCTATTCAGCAACGAGTTCCGCGTCACTTACCGCGATAGCCTGACGCCGGCCGAAAAGATCACCAGCGGCGATTGGATCGGCAAGGCGCCGGCCGATGGTGATGTGCCCATCTCGGTAGAGGATCGTTTTGCCAAAAGAATGAATCTGAAGATCGGCGATAAGATCCTCTTCAATGTTCAGGGCATCCCGCTCACTGCCCGGGTAGCCAACACCCGCGAGGTGAACTGGAACAGGATGCAAACCAATTTCATTTTTGTGTTCCCGAAAGGTGTTTTGGAAGAGGCGCCGCAGTTTTATGCTTTCGCGACGCATGTACCGTCGAAACAGGTATCGGCGCGGTACCAGCAGCACGTGGTGAGGGCCTTCCCGAACGTTTCGATGATAGACCTGGGTTTTATACTGAGTGTTTTAGAGGACCTGATGGACAAGGTAGGCAGCATCATTCGTTTTATGGCGATGTTCAGCATCGTGACGGCTGTTGTGGTGTTGATCGCGTCCGTGCGCATCAGCAAATACCAGCGCATACAGGAAAGCGTGCTGCTGCGCACTATGGGCGCCAGCCGCAGGCAGATATTGTCAATTACAACGATCGAATATTTCTTTCTCGCTTCACTGTCAGCCTTCACAGGCATATTGATAGCCCTTGCCGGGAGCTGGCTGCTGGCGAAATACAACTTCCAGGTACCGTTCACGGCAAACCCGGTACCGCCGCTGCTGCTTTTTTTGACCATCGCTATACTAACTATTGTGATCGGCCTGTTAAATAGCAGGGGTACGTTGAATAAGCCGCCGTTGGAGATATTGAGGAGGGATGTGTAGTTGTTTACTTGTTATATTTGATATATCTTAAACAAACCGAGGCTGAAATGATAAACTTAAAATCATATGTCATTGCGAGCGACTCGAGGGCAGCCTGCGCAGCGAAGCAACCTCGTCGCCATGCTTTCGAACGGTTTGCTTCGTCACCCCATCACATAGGCCGGTCGGTTCCTCGCAATGACATAGCTGTTAAATACTTCTTATTATATGCGGTTATTTGCTTGATGATGACCTCCTGCGGCAACAAACCGTCATCCGCGTCCGATACACGATTGGTTACCTTAACAACCACCACCGCGCCCTCCAATAAAAAAAACATCCTATTCTTCGGCGACAGCCTGACCGCGGGCTATGGTTTGGATGACCCGACGGACGACGCCTACCCGGCTGTGATCCAGCATAAACTCGATTCGCTCAAACTGCCTTATAACGTGATCAACGCGGGTGTGAGCGGCGAAACGACGGCAGGCGGCCTTGGCCGCATCGACTGGGTGCTGAAGCAAAAAGTATCTGTTTTTATCCTGGAGCTTGGCGCGAATGACGGCCTGCGCGGCATACCCGTAGAGGAAAGCCGCAGAAACCTGCAGGCCATAACCGATAAGGTGAAAGCCAAATACCCCGATGCCAAAATTATCCTCGCCGGCATGCAGGTACCCCCCAGTATGGGCGCCGATTATGCTAACAGCTTTAAAGCCATGTTCCCCCAACTGGCGCAAAAGAATAATATCGCGCTTATCCCCTTCCTGCTGGATAATGTGGGAGGCATCCCCAAACTCAACCAGCGCGATGGTATACACCCGACCGCGGAGGGCGCTAAAATTGTGGCGAATAATGTGTGGGCGATTTTGAGAGAGCGTCTATAGGAAATTAACGCCTGAAGGCGCCCCGGCGATATATTTAACTTATGGAGCCGTCAATTAGCGCTTATTTTTTATACCATAGCATTCTCTCGTTAACATTGGTCCTCTTGATTTTGTCAATTTGCTTTTGCAGATATTTTTGCCAACTGTTAAAATCTCGTCCGGTATAACCTGTTGGTATTGTTGGTTGTTGTGTAAATGTTTGTTTCATTTTGTCCCCTCTTTATGTATTAATTACCCCTATTCCAGTCCGCGCGCAATTGTATGAAACCATGATGCACTGCATAACACCGGCTGTTTTTTATCCATTTTGATATATCGGTAGTTGGTTACTTCAGTTTTATTATGCATGTTCTGTGCCAAACACCCCCGGGGGAATGTCCCTTGCAACGAAATCTCATAGTTAAACAGTTCTTATGCCCTTTTTTGATAGCCTGGTGGCAACTCCTGATTTCAACAGCGCGGCAGGATAAAATCTGCCACCGAAAGTGCTTAAATTGAGGCTATTAATGTGTGGAAAATATTACAGTATGAACGGTAAGGCGGACAGGTGAATATTACCGGATTCCCGAATTATCCTCGACGGTGTGCATGGACCAAACTCAACCAGCGCGATGGTATACATCCAACCGCAGAGGGCGCTAAAATCGTAGCGAATAACGTGTGGGCGATCTTAAAAGCCGATCTATGATCCTTGCGGCGGGTGATCCTTCAATATCGTTTCGCCTTTCACAAGCCATGAAAAACCAAAGGCCCATAATGTAATGGTCTCAAGAAAGAACTCTGGATCATATTTACCTACGGCTTCGCTAACAGTTGTGATCTGCAAACTAAGGATCAATAAAAGCGCTACAACCATGATGATACCGCAGGTTCTGTAAATTCTGTTACGCCGGCGCTTCTGGATACCGCGTTCGATTTTGTTCTTATCGGACTTGGTGAACAGGAAGATAGATGTATAAGCCAGCGTAACAAAGAATATAGCAGCAGAAAGATAATGCACTTTGTTAGAAATACAGCCTGGGAGTTTACTGAACACATCACAAAAAGCGGAATGAGGGTCGTAATCCGTAGGGAATATCGCTGTAGATGCGGCGAAAAACCCCGCAATATTTGTCGCCAGCTGGTCTCTCCAGTCAAACCCCTTGTAGGTGAACATGAACAGGGCAACGGCGCATAGTATTCCCGTTAGGAAATTGCCCATGGTGGTATAATAATACGAACTGACAGATGGCTTAAGATGCGCGCAGCAGCCGAACACCCACGTGCCAACTGATACGATAATGGGCAGGGCTATCCCAAGCCAGCCTACTGCCTTGCGGATGGTCATAAAGGAAAGGTCCATTTCCTTTTCTGTCCTCTGATTTTTTGAGGTTGCCATAATTGGTCAAATGGTTAAAGGTTGATATAATAAAAGTAACTACTTCATACGCAGCAAGCAACCCGTGTTTTCACGGTATTTTATCAATCAAAATCAGAAGAAAATGGAGGAATTTATAAGCCCAAGTCTACAAATGCGTATTACTCCTGAACAGCTTGATCGCGATAGCCAATAGTATCACCCCAAAAGCTTTACGCAGGATATTGACGCCGGTTTTGCCGAGCAGCTTCTCCAGCCATTTTACATATTTGAGCACGAGGTAAACAAAAAGTGTATTTAATACGATCGCAACGACAATGTTTTGCGTTTGAAATTGTGATTTGAGAGACAGCAAGGTGGTCATGGTACCCGCGCCCGCGATCAACGGGAATGCCAATGGGACAATGGACACAGTTTCGGGCATTTCCTCGCGGAAAAGTTTAATGCCCAGGATCATCTCCATCGCGATAAAAAAGATCACAAATGAACCTGCTATGGCGAACGAGGCAAGGTCGAGGCCGATCAGCTTCAGCAAGGCGTTACCCGCATACAGGAAACCGATCATCAGCACCAATACGGCTATAGAGGCTTTCTCAGATTGAATATGACCGGCTTTGGCTCGCAACTCGATAATAACCGGTATGGCGCCCAGTACATCGATAATGGCAAACAGGATCATGGTTACCGATACGATCTCTTTTACACTGAAGCCATCCATAATTTTTGATCTTGTGTTTTATAGGAATAATAACACAAAGTTATCAAAATATATTATGCCAATACGGGCTGCTAAGATCCTGTAGGGAAGCGCTGTAAAATATGGATATTATTATATGATTTTTGCGTAAATAATATTTGTTACAACATGCAACGAATATTGTCAAACCGACGCAATGAGCACAGAAAGCATATGGGGGAAACTTTTTATTAAGTTAACTATAACCTAATGTAAGTATTCACGTAAAAGTAGCTGAATTTAAAGCAATTGTACCTAAAAGCATGAACGAAGTTAATACCTCAGTTCTAGTCATTGATGACGAAGAAATGGTTAGGGATAACATTGAAGATATCCTGATACCCCGCAACCAGTCGGAGGAACAAGAAGATATTGATAATGCCTTTGATATATTATTTGGCAATACAAAACCTTTGTTGTTAACGCGCACACCAAGCATTCCAACCTTTACTGTCGATAAAGCATCGAACGGTATGGAGGGCCTGAAAAGGGTAAAAGCGGCCGTTGAAAATGGCACGCCGTACGCGGTGATCTTCCTGGATATGCGCATGCCGGGCTGGAGCGGGTTGGAAACTGCCATCGAAATTCGTAAGGTGGATGCCAAAGCCGAAATTATCTTCATTACTGCTTACAGCGACCGTACAATTGACGAAATTGTCGACCAGGCAGGGCAAAACGTGGGCTACCATTGCAAACCTTATGCTCCCGAGGAAATAATCCAGCTGGCTACCAAAGCCTGCACCGATTATAATAAGCTTCGTAACCTGGAAAAACTGATCGAATCGATAGCCTGTATCGGCCTGAGCACAAATCAGCTTAACTCGTTATTAAAAAACATACTGGAGCAGCTTGCCTTTTCCCTTGATACCACGATGGCCCTTATCGGCAAACTGGATAAGGACATGCGCTATGAAAAAATATTATCCATAGGCGCGGTGGAGGAAAAGATCAATATTGATGAGCTGACCGCCAGGGTAAAGGCGGCCGATCTTGAAAAAGACGAGGTTTGCCAATTGGACGAACTGGTGCTTGCCCGTATGGAGAACTACTATGTTTTCGCCGTTTTGCAGAAAGTTGAAAAGCTGAAAATGGAAAAAATGTACCTGTTAAAGCTGTTCGTACAAAACGCGGCGCATGCGATCCGTAACGCCGAGCTTAATGATAAACTGATCCAGAAAGAAAAACTATCAGCCGTTGGCCAGGTGATCGGTATGGTCATGCACGACCTGCGTACGCCAATAAAGAACATAAAATTCATGACCGACATGATGCGCGAAGAAGGGTCTGAGAATGAGTTTATCGATATGATAGACCAATCGGCAGAGCAGGCTTCAGGAATATTTGAAGATTTTCTTGATTTCATCAAAGAAATACCTGTGCAGAAAAACCCCGTGGATCTCAACAAGATCACTCTTGAAGCCATTGAGCAAACAAAATGCAAGGAAGGAATAGGATGTGTATCCATTCAATCCTACATGCCCGACGGCCTGATGGTACCCGGTGATGAAAGCAAGCTGCGCAGGGTAATAGGCAACCTGCTGAACAACGCGGCTGACGTATTGCACGACCATAAGGTGGAGCACCCCTTTGTACACATCTCCGGATGGGTAGAGGAGAAAAACCTGATGCTGGCCATTTGCGATAACGGCCCCGGCATACCCCAGGATATTATGGCAACCTTGTTTGAGCCCTTTGTAACCAAAAACAAGAACAGCGGTACCGGCCTCGGCCTGGCCATTGTGAAACAATACGTGCTGGCTCATGGCGGTAAAATAGCGGTGAGCAATAACAAGGGCGCGGTATTTACCATCACGTTGCCTTTAGCTTAAAAACCGTAAAACCATTAACAATGAGTTTTGAAATAAAGAGTGAAACGCAGGACATGGACGAAAGCGATATACAGCTTGATGATCTGCGCGACCTTAATAAAAAATACAGGTTACTGTTAGCTTCATCCAATACAGGCGCCTGGGAGTATTTTCCAAAAGAGAACCAGTTCGATTGCAATGATGTTTATTTTTCCATGCTGGGAAGGGATATCAATGACTTTACTGATCCTGATTCTAAAAAACTGGATAATGTCTGGACAGAGCTGATACATCCCGGCGATAAGACGGAGGTCAGCAGCCGCTTTTTTGATTACCTGGTTAACCCCGTGGGCATGTTCGAATGCTTTTTTCGCATGAAACACGGCAATGGCGAATGGATATGGATATGCTCAAGGGGTGGCGCGATAAAAGACGGGAAGACCGGCAAAGTACTGAGTATGATAGGTACTCATATCGACATTACACACCAAAAACAAGCGGAAGAAGAAATACAGCGCGAGCGGATATTGCTGCGAACGCTGATAGATAATCTGCCGGATACTATTTATGTAAAAGATGCCCAGGCCCGTAAGATCATCGCTAATAAGGCCGACGTGGCCTGTATTGGTCTCAGTTCGGAAGCCGAAGCGACAGGTAAAACAGACGTGGAACTTTTCCCGGGCGAAATAGGCCAGCGCGGATATGACAACGACATGGAAGTACTTTCCGGTAAGCCGCAATTAAACAAAGAAGAATTCTTTTTTGACTCCAACGGTTGTGAGCGATGGTTATCGACATCCAAAGTACCGGTATATGATAAGTTTGGCAAGATCGACCGCATATTGGGCATCGGGCACGACATCACCGAAAGAAAGAAATCAGAAGAGGCTTTGCGCAAACTGAACGACGAGCTTAACGCGCAATCGCAGGAACTGAAGGCCCTGAATGAACAGCTTATCCAGCAAAAAGAACAGGAGTTGGAAAAAGCCATTGCGCAGGGCAAGTTTGAGATCGCATCAGAAGTACTGCATGATATTGGCAATGCCCTGGTTGGTTTTGGATCGCACCTGACAAGGATAAACCGTGCCAACGAGCACAACAGCCTTGAATCGCTTAAAAACCTGAACGTATTCCTTAAGGGGCAGCAGGTATTGATAAGCAATGCCATAGGCGCGGACAAAGCAAACGCATTGGTAGCCATCACAGAAAGTATTTCGAAAACACAGGGTGACAACCACAAAGAGATCGGCATTTCAGTTGGCGAATTGCTGCATATCGTATCGCACATACAGGAAATACTGAATATTCAGAGGCAGCTGGTCAGGAGCCACGGCTCAACGCATGAGCGCAAACCGGTAAACATTGTCGATATATTAGACAATTGCCGTTCGATGCTCCTTGCTTCCCTTGAAAAGAAGGGCGTAAAACTAAGCATCAGCATTAAAGCAGGTAACTACGTGATCAAAGGCGACCATACCAAACTGATGCAGGTGATACTGAACGTGATGAAGAATAGCCTGGAGGCCATTGATATGGAAAGCGAGAGCAAACAGATCACCATCTCGCTTGAACCAGCAAAAAAATATTTTGAACTGAAATTTGTGGATAATGGTCACGGTTTTGACTGTGAAACCAGCAAGAAATTTTTCCAGCGCGGTTTTACCACCAAGAAAAGCGGTACCGGCCTCGGCCTGTACAATTGCCGCTCGATAGTAGAGAGCCACGCCGGCACGTTTGATATTGCCAGCAAAGGGCCTGGCCTCGGCGCGGTAACAACAATTAAATTCAAGATCTGATCCTAAAACAGCCCAATAAAAAAAGAGTCCTGCACATGCGGGACTCTTTTGGTTTTATAAGATCGTCTTGTGAGAGACGCAAAGTATTGCGTCTCTACGATTATTTCTTTTCAAAATCTGAGGCCTTAGGCAATATGTCGCCTGCAGAGCCCAATTTGCTCCTGCTTTTACTGTAAGTAAAGTAAATTACCAGGCCTATAACCATCCATGCCAGCGCGCTTAATTGTGTACGGCCGGGCAAACTAAGGATCATAGCTGCGCAAATGATTATCCCCAATATTGGAACAAGCGGAACAAGAGGCGTTTTAAATGGTCTGACAAGGGTAGGGTCTTTATACCGAAGAACCATCACCCCTACGCACACCACAACAAAAGCAAACAGCGTCCCGACGGATGTTAGGTCACCCGCGACGGTCTCGGGTAAAAATGCCGCGAATAAGCCCACAAAAATGAATAAGATCATATTGCTCTTATAAGGCGTTTGGAATTTGGGGTGCAGATCGGAAAACACTTTTGGCAACAATCCATCTGTCGACATGGTATAAAAAACCCTTGACTGTCCCAGCAGCATCACCAAAATAACCGATGAAAAACCGAGTAAGATAGCGACGGTCACCAGCGTTGACAACCACCCGTATCCTGTCATATAAGTACTGATAGCATAGGCTACGGAAGCTTCTTTACCCGCGTGCATAAAATCCTGGTACGGAGCCACGCCGGTTAGTACCCATGAAAACAAAATGTACAAAACAGTGCAGATCGCCAACGATCCTAATATACCTACAGGCATATCTTTCTTCGGATTTTTTGCTTCCTGCGCTGCAGTCGAAACCGCGTCGAAACCGATAAATGCAAAGAATACAATACCCGCGCCCCTGAGCACTCCGCCCCATCCATGCCTGAAAAAATCCAGGTATGAATACGTTGTGCCGTCGGGCAATATCGCCGGCGGTGCGTTTGCCGGGATCAGGTATGGCGTATGGTTAGCCGCTTTAATAAATCCCCATCCAACAGCGATAAATACCAGCACGATCGCCACTTTTAAGATTACGATAACCGCATTAACAGTAGCGGATTCCTGCGTACCCTTTATTAATAACATTGAAAGTAAAAGCAAAATAACTAACGCGGGCAGATTGATGATCCCATGATGATGAACGCCATTGACGATGGCGGATTCCATTGGAGAGTGGCACCATTCAAAGGGTATTTTACCGCCGCAAAGTCGATTCGCGTATTCGCTCCAGCTTATCGACACCGTAGCCGCACCAAGCGCATATTCGAGTACCAGGGCCCAGCCTATGATCCAGGCTATAATTTCGCCCATGGTTGCGTAGGCATAGGTATAAGCGCTGCCCGCAATGGGGATGATGGAAGCAAACTCTGCATAGCACAAACCTGCAAAGGCACAACCCACGGCGGCAATGATAAAGGAAATAGTTACTGCTGAACCTGCAAACCCGCCTGCTGCCGCAGCAGTTCGGACAAAAAGACCAGCGCCAATAATTGCTCCAATACCCAGGGCAATTAAACTGCCGGCGCCCAATGTTCTTTTTAAGGACTTTTCTTCAGATGAAGCAAGCAGTTGTTTGATCGATTTTTTTACGAATACACTCATTATAAGATCAGTTATTTTTTATTGAGATAAAATCAGTTTTCCCAAACGTAATTAAATTTATTGAAATCCTAAAGAATCAGCAGGTAACAAAGGGATAACAACATATTTAAGCGATTATTAAAAATTCACCGGGTTTCTGCTGGTGGGAAAAATTGAGATCACGTAGACAAACTTTGTATCTTCTTCAATGCGATATGCTATGAAATAAGGAAAAATGTGGAGTACAGCAAAACGATATTTATTTGAAAATTTGACTTCGAATTGCTGCGGGTTCTTAGCTATAAGTTTAAGATAATGCTTTACTTCCGAGAGAAACTTTTTTGCGAGACCTGTTTGTTGCTTTTCATACCATTTGCATGCATCAGTAAGCTCAATTTCCGCTTCCGTTAAAAGCTTAACGGTATACATTTTCCAAATCGCGGATTATATCATTCCAGTTACGGGCACTGGTTTTGCCTTGTATAAAAGCGTTATCTCTTCTTATGATCTCTTTTTCCTGCTCTGTGGTCAGAATCGGGCAATCAGATGTAGCTTGATAATCAAATCGCTTCTTTTTCAAAAAAGCAATTAATTCATTTTCCTCCTCGGGCGTACGCAAATTAACCACGACTGTCATATGTCAAATTTACAATGATTTTTTCATTAGAACAAATAAGAGCCATCGACTCAAAGATCAGCCTAAATCTACCTGTATTCCAATATATCCCCCGGCTGGCAATCCAGCGCCTTGCATATCGCCTCCAGCGTACTGAAACGTATGGCCTTTGCTTTACCGGTCTTCAATATGGAAAGGTTGGCTAACGTCAGGTCCACTTTTTCTGAAAGTTCGTTCAATGACATCTTTCGCCTGGCCATCATCACATCCAAATTCACTACGATCTGCATAATTATATCGTTAAATCGTTCTCAGATTGCAGTTCGATGCCTCTTTTGAATACCTGGGCTATAACAAATATCACCCCGGCAAGCAGCAATAGTTCGCCCGCGGCCCAATTATAAGATATACTGATTCCATTTTTGCTGAGCCAATCGCTATAACTAGCCGCCACAATGGCGAAAAGGCCGGCAATGAAAGCGACGATACTAATCCTTTCAACCAAAGCTGCTACCTCAGCGCTGAACGGGTTGGACAAATTGATCATCGAAAATATCTTGATAGTCAGGTAAGCGATAAAAGCTTTTACCGCACAAATGCCGATCATGAACCCGGCAATTACCGAATAAGCGTTGCTATCGTATTGCTGCAGGCCGGAAAGATTGAGCCCCATATACATTTTTTTTGCGAATTCAGGGCTATAAAGGCTTACTACAAAAGATGTCAGCATCGCCCCGGTTTGGATGCATAAGCCTACAAATATGATCCATACTAATATATTCATAATGACCAGGACTCGTTCTGTTTTTGTTTTCATTGTCTCGTTCAAATTAATTACGGGACAAATATCAATAAAACTTTATTGATAAATAATAAATTTTTATTTTTTATCGATTTAGATTGATTCCGTGCGGTGTCATGTTGAGGCACTCGAAACATGTGGGGAATGGCCTTTCCGCACACCCCTCTTTTATTCAATTTCACCCAAATAAAAAGGCCCTGGAAAGGGCCTTTTCAATATATTTTGATACTTTTTTATTTAATCAACTTTTACAGGTTGTATAGCCTTAGCTTGCATCACGATCTCCCTTTTGATCGGATGGTGATTCATACCGGCTTCTTTTGGGATCTTATTCGCGTTCAGGTGCGGCGCGATAACCAATGACACGATAGACATCAGTTTGATCAGGATGTTCATTGACGGGCCTGAAGTATCCTTGAATGGATCGCCCACGGTATCACCTGTTACAGATGCCTTATGCGGCTCTGATTTTTTATAAAACATCTCGCCGTTGATCTCAACACCTTTCTCAAATGATTTTTTTGCATTGTCCCATGCGCCGCCTGCGTTACTCTGGAATAAACCCATCAATACGCCGGATACGGTCACACCCGCAAGCATGCCGCCTAAAACTTCGGGACCGAATGCAAATCCTACAATGATCGGGGTGATCAAAGCGATCAAACCCGGTGCAACCATCTCGCGGATAGATGCCTTCGTAGAAATAGCCACGCACTTCTCATATTCAGGCGTAGCCTTATATTCCATAATGCCCGGTATTTCGCGGAACTGACGGCGAACCTCTTCAACCATCGCCATAGCGGCACGGCCAACTGCCGAGATCGCCAGCGACGAGAAGATAAACGGTATCATACCGCCCACAAATAAACCCGCCAGAACAGGGGCCTTGTAAATATCGATATGTTCGATACCCGCAACACCCACAAAGGCCGCAAATAAGGCCAGTGACGTTAATGCCGCTGATGCGATAGCGAAACCCTTGCCTGTAGCCGCGGTAGTATTACCTACGGCGTCAAGATTATCTGTACGGTGACGAACTTCCTCAGGTAGCCTGCTCATTTCAGCAATACCGCCGGCGTTATCGGCTATCGGACCAAAAGCGTCGATGGACAACTGCATAGCTGTGGTTGCCATCATGCCTGCTGCGGCTATTGAAACGCCATATAAACCGGCGAAATAATGTGCACCGTAAATACCGGCAGCCAACACCAGGATAGGTAATACCGTTGATTCCATCCCCACAGCCAAACCGCCGATGATATTGGTGGCGTGACCTGTAGAAGATTGACGGATGATACCCAATACCGGGCGCTTACCCATTGCAGTATAATACTCCGTAATCATTGACATTAGGGTACCAACTATAAGCCCGACAACGATCGCCATATAAATGCCGTTTTTGGTAAAATGGATAGAGCCTTCTTTTAACACGCCGTTGGCTAAATCGCGCGACATGTGAAATTCGCCGTCAGGCATCATCCACTGCACCAGGAAATAAGTGGCAATTGCGGTTAAAATGATCGATGCCCAGTTACCGATATTTAAAGCTTTCTGAACACTGTCGGTCTCGTTTTTAATTTTTACAAAGTATGAGCCAACTATTGAAAATAGCAATCCTAAACCGGCTATTACCATGGGTAGCAATATCGGGGCTATCCCACCAAACTGATCATGTGACTCTACTTCGCGGCCAAGCACCATCGTCGCCAGCATCGTAGCTACATACGAACCGAACAAGTCGGCGCCCATACCCGCAACGTCGCCAACGTTATCGCCTACGTTATCGGCGATAGTGGCCGGGTTACGCACATCGTCCTCGGGAATACCGGCTTCAACTTTACCTACCAGGTCGGCGCCTACGTCGGCCGCTTTGGTATATATACCGCCACCTACACGCGCAAACAAAGCGATGGATTCAGCGCCAAGCGAAAAACCGGCAAGCACCTCAAGCGCTTTTTTCATGGCATCGCCGTTTACATTTCCGCCTGTGTTCTTTACATATAAGGTATAAAACACAATAAACAACGACCCCAAACCGATCACGGCCAAACCTGCAACGCCCAATCCCATTACGGTACCGCCGGTAAACGATACGTTCAGGGCTTTAGCCAAACTCGTACGCGCCGCCTGGGTGGTGCGCACATTAGCTTTCGTTGCAATGCGCATACCTATGAAGCCCGCAAATGCTGAAAGGAATGCACCGGTAATAAAAGAAATGGCAATAACCGGGCTCGAGTTTTCAACTGTGGTACCCGACCAGGCCAGCAAAATCGCGGCGATAATAACAAAGTAGCTTAGAATTTTCCATTCCGCCTTCAGAAAGGCCATAGCGCCATCGGCTATGTGGCCCGAAAGTTCGGTCATGTTGGCATCGCCCGTTTCCTGTTTGGTTACCCATGCCGATTTGCCCAGCATGAACAGGATGCCCACAATACCCATGCACGGAATAAGGTAAATTAAATTATCGTACAAAAAATCCATATTAAAATTTTGGTTTATAAATGATTGTCTTCAAGAGTGATTGCATTCCAAAATAAATCAGTCGGCGAAAATAAGAATTTAATTTCTTTGTGACACATGACGCAATTATAAATTTTTAAATAGCTTAGGACTTTAAACTTATTACAGTTGATGAAGGAAGATCCAAAACAACCCCAAATGAAGCACGAGCTCGGCCTGCTCGACGGCACTATGCTGGTAGCAGGCTCGATGATCGGTTCGGGTATATTTATAGTAAGCGCGGATATTACGCGCAATGTGGGCTCGGCGGGGTGGCTGATCTTTGTATGGGTTATCACCGGGTTTATGACATTGACTGCCGCCTTAAGTTACGGCGAACTGAGCGGCATGTTCCCTAAAGCAGGCGGACAATACGTTTACCTCAAGGAGGCTTATAACAAACTGACGGGCTTTTTATACGGCTGGAGCTTTTTTGCCGTGATACAAACTGGCACGATAGCCGCCGTGGGTGTGGCTTTTTCGAAATTTACAGCCTACCTGATCCCCGCCGTAAGCGAGGATAATATCTTACTTAACCTCGGTTTCGTGAAGATCAGCGCCGCGCAATTAGTTTCTATCGGCATCATCCTGATCCTTACCTATATCAATACGCGCGGTGTTAAAAATGGCAAGATCATCCAGACCGTATTTACTTTAACCAAGCTGCTAAGCTTATTCGGGCTGATCGTTTTCGGCTTTATTGCTTTAGATAGCCATACCTGGCACATGAACTGGAGCAACGTCTGGAATTTACGTCAATTACATATCGACGGCACATTTACAAACTACACGGCTGCGGCTGCAATGGGCGCGATAGCGGCTTCAATGGTAGGTTCTATATTCAGCAGTGACTCGTGGAATAGTGTAACCTTTATCGCCGGGGAAATGAGAAACCCGAAACGTGACGTAGCACTGAGCCTTTTCTTCGGCACTATGATCGTAACGATAATCTATGTAGCGGCAAACGTAATGTATACTTCGGTTTTGCCTTTGCATGATATTGCAACTGCCGAAAAAGACCGTGTTGCGGTATCGGCATCACATGTGATATTCGGCAATGGCGGAACTTATTTGATTGCGATCATGATCATGATATCGACCTTCGGCTGTAACAACGGGCTGATATTTGCCGGCGCGCGGGTTTACTATACCATGGCGAAGGACGGCCTGTTTTTTAAGAAAACCGGCACATTAAATAAATTCGCCGTACCTGAATTTGGTTTATGGATACAGGCTTTGGTGGCATCGCTGCTTTGCCTTAGCGGTAAATACGGCGATCTGCTTACTATGATCTCTTTTGTAGTGGTGGTATTTTATGTATTGACCATCATCGGCATTTATAAGCTCCGGATAACGAGACCCGAACTGGAAAGGCCCTATAAAGCATTCGGTTACCCCATATTGCCCGCGATTTATATTTTAATGGGGATCGCCTTTTGTATATTGCTGGTCATCTATGTGGAGCCGTATACCTGGTATGGTCTGGGAATCGTTTTGTTAGGTATCCCGATTTATTACATAGCTAAAAGGAATTTAGGCAATGAGCATACGGCCGCTGACACTGATTAGTTTTTTATTAATAGCATGCGTTTGCAACGCGCAAACACTACAAAGCAAATTGCAAAACGCCTTTACCCACCTGCAGGCCGACAGCCAGTGCAAATATGCCTCCGTTTCGTTAACGGTACTGGATGCCAAAACGGGCGAAACGGTATTTGCCGCTAATCCCAATATGGGCCTGGCTACGGCCTCGACGCTTAAGACCATTACCTCGATAACCGCCTTCAATATTTTAGGAAAGGACTTTCAATACCAAACGCAATTTGGTTACACCGGCTCGATTGATGCAAGCGGCACACTCAACGGTGATGTGATCATCAAAGGCGCGGGCGACCCGACCTTAGGCAGCTGGCGGTATGAGGGCCACCATGAGAATGATATATTGAACCAGATGGTAACCGCCTTACAAAAAGCCGGTATCAAAAAGGTCAACGGTCGGGTTATAGGCGATGATTCGATATTTGGCAGTCAATCTATTCCTGATGGCTGGATATGGATGGATGTGGGTAACTATTACGGGGCAGGCACTTCAGGCCTGACCTGGCGCGAGAACCAGTTCGACATCAAATTCAAAACCGGCCCGGTCGATAGCCCTATAAGCGTATTGCGAACCGTACCCGCCATGCCCTATTTAAGTTTTAAAAGCGAACTGCTGAATGCCGCGTCCGGCACCGGAGATAACGCCTACGCTTATCTGCCCGTTAACAGCAAGCTGATGTATTTACGCGGAACTTATGCAGAGGATGAGCACAAAAAGGCCATTTCAGTTGCCATTCCAGATCCCGCTTATGACGCGGCTTACAGATTGGCGGACACTTTGCAACGCGCCGGCATCATGGTTACAGACGGCTCCGAATCGACCAATACGCTTACCGCAAAAGGGCAGCAAACGCCGCAGATCGCCCAAAATCTCACTACAATTCTATCGCCAACCTTAAGCAAGATCGTTTACTGGCTCAACCAGAAAAGCATCAACCTGTACGCCGAACAATTGCTGAAAACCATCGCCTGGAAATCGGGCAAACAACCCACTACCGATAATGGCGTGGAAGTGGAGCAAAACTTTTGGAAAGCTCAAGGGGTCGACCCGCATTCTTTAAATGTCGTTGACGGCAGCGGCCTGTCCCCCGGCGACCGGGTAACCACCATGACCATGGCTACCGTGCTCAAATCAGCCAAAGGCACCGACTGGTTCCCTGATTTTTACGAAAGTTTGCCAACCTATAACAACATGAAAATGAAAAGCGGCAGCATACTCAATGTACTTACCTATGCGGGCTACCAAACCCACGACGGCCGCGAGCTTTGCTTTTCTATTATGGTGAATAACTTTAACGGATCGTCAAGAGGGATCAAGGAGAAGATGTTTAGGGTATTGGATGAATTGAAATGAGCCGGTCATAATATCTATTTCAGGGTTCAGTTGATGCTCCGTCCGCTCATAGCCGCGGGGGCTTAGTTACTTTGCTACGCCAAAGTAACCAAAGGCGCTTTTTGTCAGCGCAAGGCTTCTTTCACACAGGCCGTTGCGCACAAAAGCAGGCATCATTCCCGAGGCTTGGACAATTTTGCCGGACTACCTTATCGCTTTATTACCCTGCACGCAAAAAGGCCGCTATGCCTCTTGTCGCACAAGACCCTTGCTATGATGCCTGCTTTTTTACCTGAAGCTGCACGCTGACCTCCAAACGATAATCCCGGTAATCATTAAATCCTGAAATCGTGTTCAAAAAAGAACGCAGGCGTGACAAAAAATGGAACGCGCGAAAGGTTCCACCCAGGTAGAACCTTTCGCCTTTAACCTTTATCTTTTCACCTCAAAATCAAATAATCCCATAAAGCGCTCCACCCTTCTCCCCCATCCTATCCACTAATTTCTCAACCGCAGGATCTTTTTCCAAAACCGGCGCGTGATGCGGTTTGATGCGCGCGTCAATAATTAATGACCCCTTGCAACCCCAATGCTTGTTTTCGGTGAAGCTGTTGATGCCATAAATGTCGTGCGAAGGGTTGCTGCGGGTAAAGGTTACCCAGACAAAATTATTGAGGTTTTGTGCAGTGAAATCCGCGTCATTGCAAAGCACCATTAGAGGCAAGCCTTCGAGTTGCTTATCGGAAAGATGTTCATCCAGTATTTCAAATATTAGCGGCGTGTCACTGCTCTTAATATTCTTCGGTACTTCCACAGCGAGGATACCCGGCATTACCATTTTGTATTTTTCAAACGGGCGCGGCAGCTCAAAACCTGCAGGCAACTCATTCCACAATTCCCGCTTAACTGCGCCTGCAACTGCCACTGACACTTTACTTCCTGAATTCAACCCGCTGCCGCTGTAATCGAGCGTATCGATAGTGGTATTCGTATAAAAATGCAAATCGCGGCTAAGGTCGATACGTTGCAGGACATGCTTCAGGAAACCCCCTATATCATTCACACTTAAATTGGGGTCATCCTCCCCTGCCGCGATGAACAGGTATTTCGCCAGGCTGAGTTGATTGGTCCCTAATATGTGGTTAGCAATGGTCAGTATTTCCTGCGGTTTGCGCTCGTCGTTGGAATAGGGCGTATAGCGTTCGCTGCCGATAGCAAATAACAAGGGATGTACTCCTGCAGCATCGACGGCGTTCACCGCTTTCAGCCCGTGTATCTCTTTCTCAATGGCCGAGCCGGTGATCTCGTGTATCAGGGCACCAAAGCTGGTATCCTCCTGCGGCGGACGGCCCACTACGGTAAACGACCAGATTGCATCCTTCCGGTAGTGCACATTATGTACCTTCATTAGCGGAAAAGGGTGTTTGAGGCTGTAGTAGCCTAAATGGTCGCCGAATGGCCCCTCGGGTTTATTGTCATGCGGCGCCACCGTCCCTGTGATGACAAAATCGGCATCCGCCGAGATACAAAAACCTTCGTCATCATAAAAATACCGGAAGCGTCTTTTACCCAATGCCCCGGCGAAGGTCATTTCAGATAAACCCTCGGGTAAAGGCATCACGGCTGCGACAGGGTGTGACGGCGGCCCGCCGACAAAAATGCTCACTTTTAAGAGCTGTCCTTTGGCATTGGCTTTTGTTTGATGGACGCCTATGCCGCGATGGATCTGGTAATGCAGGCCTATTTCCTGGTTTTGTACATAATCGTTACCGGCAAGCTGGATACGGTACATCCCCAGGTTGGCATTCATCACACCTGGTTTGTCAATATCTTCGGTGTACACCTGCGGCATGGTCACGAACGGCCCACCATCTTTGGGCCAGTTAACTATTTGGGGCAGATCACCGATCTTAGCTTTCCCAAAACTTACGGGAGCATTGGCGCTCACTTTCATTGGCAGGGCTGATAACGCCGTCAATCCAACATTGGCATATTGAAATGGGTGCTTAATAGCTTTTAGCGGATCATTCTTCAGTTCGATGAGTGTTTTTACCTGCTCCAGGCTATCACGGAAGATGAACTTCGATCTTTCGAGCGTACCGAACAGGTTAGATACTGCCGGAAACTTGCTACCCTTTACATTTTCGAACAGGATAGCCGGTCCGCCATGCTCAAAAACGCGCAAATGTATAGCGGCCATTTGCAGGTATGGGTCTACCTCGTTCTTGATGCGAACTAAATGACCATTCTTTTCAAGATCGGTAATGCAGGCTTGTAAACTCGGGTAACCCATTGGTGCTGATTTATGCCAAAAGTAACTAAATCCAGCAAATGTTATTTCCTGTGTGTTATCAGCTCACGTTCGAGCCGCTTGCCCGAGAAGAAAATGTAATAAACCAATGCGCCGACGATAAGGCCAAAACTGATGTAAGGTTGTACAAAGCTGAAGGCGCCAGCCAGGATATAAATTGAAGGGGCCGTAATACCCGACCTTAAATACGACTGGTAAACCGGCTCGGTAAACATTTCATTCTTAATGTGGTCGGTTTTATAGATGTGCCTGAGCAGGATAAAATGCATAAGGCCTATAATAAACAGCGTACCTGAATAAAGCAGGATGCTGGAGGTTAAAAAAGGGTTTTCAGCCAGCAGGGTTGCAGGATAAGGCATTACCGCAACGAACATCAGGTAAAATACATTGAGCCAAAGCAAGGTGCTGTCGACCAGTTTGGTCATGCTGAAAATGCGGCTGTGCGCCACCCAGAACACCCCGATAACCATAAAGGTGAAACCAAAAGTGAGGAGTTGCGGTATGGACTCCAGCAGCCGCTGTGTCAGCTGGTGATTATCCATATGTTTGGCTTCGGGTATCTTGATCCCGAGAACAAGCAGCGTAACCGCGATGGCAAAAACACCATCTGAGAAATTTTCGAGCCGTACTTTGTTCATGGATACTGCTAAAATTAAGCAATATCTATCTCTTTATCCAAATACACATCCTGAACCGCCTGTAGCAACTTAACCCCTTCCGCAAATGGTTTCTGGAATGCCCTGCGACCGACGATCAGCCCCATTCCTCCGGCTCTTTTATTGATCACCGCGTTACGTACAGTATCCGCCAGGTCGTCGGCGCCCTTTGATTCGCCGCCCGAATTGATCAACCCTGCCCTGCCCATATAACCGTTAGCTACCTGGTAGCGGCACAGGTCGATAGGATGGTTCGTGGTCAGCTGGCTGTACATCAGCGGATCGCTTTTGGAAAAATTGATCGCAGTAAAGCCCCCGTTCACATCCGGCATTTTTTGCTTGATGATATCGGCCTGTATAGTGGCCCCGATATGATCGGCCTGGCCGGTGATATCGGCAGAAGTTTCATAATTCACCCCATCCTGCTTAAACGCATTATTACGCACGTAACACCACAGTACTGTTGCCATACCCAGCGAATGTGCCTCTTCAAAAGCCTGCGAAACCTCAACGATCTGCCTGTCCGATTCTTCAGAACCAAAATAGATGGTGGCGCCTACAGCCGCCGCTCCCAGGTTCCAGGCATCTTTAACTGTGCCGAACATCACTTGGTTATACTTTGTCGGATAAGTAAGCAACTCGTTATGGTTGAGCTTTACCATAAAAGGTATTTTATGCGCGTATTTCCGCGACATCATGGCCAGGTTTCCGAAAGTGGTGGCCACGGCATTACAATTACTCTCAATAGCCAGCTTAATGATACCTTCCGGGTCGAAGTACATCGGGTTCTTAGCAAATGATGCCCCCGCTGTATGTTCTATGCCCTGGTCGACCGGCAGAATAGAAAGATAACCGGTTCCGGCAAGCCGCCCTGTGTTGTGCATCAGTTGCAAGTTACGTAGTACCTGCGTGTTGCGGTTACTTTGCGCGAATATCTTATCTACAAAATCTGGCGAAGGCAGGTGCAATTGCGCTTTTGGGAACGTTTTACACTGGTGGGTCAGCAGGTTTTCAGCCTGGTCGCCCAACAGATCGGTAATAGTTTTTGATGCCATAAGAAGATGTTTTAGGATTCAAATTTATAATAAGATCATATTGCTATTGTTGCGCTAAGTTAAAAGGTTTGTTATCAATTTTCAACCGCATAAAACTTTGCAAACTTTATTATTACTTTCGCAGTTCTCAACAATTACAATTCCGCCTATGTCGGTGATCCTGTTTACTATCATCATAGTCATTGGAGCATATTTTGCCGGCCTTTTAGGTTCGCTCACCGGTTTAGGGGGCGGTTTTATCATTATTCCCCTGCTTACTTTATTCCTTCATGTAGATATTCATTATGCTATTGGCGCTTCACTGGTATCGGTTATTGCTACATCATCGGGTGCTGCGGCAGCATATGTAAAAGAAGGGATAACGAACATTCGCATAGGCATGTTCCTCGAGATAGCCACCACTGCAGGGGCCTTTACAGGCGCCATACTTGCCATCTACGTTCCCACGGCCTTCATTGCCGTTTTATTTGGATTGATACTGATCTTCTCGGCTATCATGTCGCTGCGCCAAAAAGCCGAACACGTTATCAGGGAACAATCCGCGATAGTAAAAAAGCTAAAACTTGGCGGAACGTACCCGGTAGACGGCGAGCTGGTAGAATATGGCGTAAGCAATGTTTCGGGCGGGTTTTTCATGATGCTGTTTGCCGGGCTCATATCGGGTTTGCTGGGGATTGGTTCGGGGGCATTAAAAGTTCTGGCGATGGACAGCATCATGCGCCTTCCCTTTAAGGTTTCAACCACCACGAGTAATTTCATGATCGGTGTTACAGCCGCGGCAAGTGCCGTGGTTTACTTTCAGCGCGGCTATATCCACCCCGCCATAGCTATGCCCGTGGTTATCGGGGTATTGTTAGGCGCGGTAAGCGGTTCGAAAATACTGGTGCAAGCCACATCGTCAACCTGGCTGCGGTGGACATTTGCCATAATTGTAACCTTCGTCGCAATTCAAATGATATATAATGGGATCACGGGAAAAATTTAAAGACACGGACATGCAGCTGATCATCGGCTGGATACTGCGCGGCGGCGTAGCGGTGTCAATGGCCATTGTAGTTATCGGCGGCATTTTCTTTATTTACCGGCATGGCCACAGCGTAACCGATTTCCGCACCTTTAAAGGCACCCCCGACTTTATAAGCAGCCCTGAAAAGGTTTTCGAAAGCGCGTTACAATTAAAAGGGCAGGCTATTATTCAACTCGGCATAGCGCTGCTGATCGCAACCCCGGTACTTCGGGTAGTATTTGCTGCTATTGGCTTCATCCTCGAAAAGGATTACCTCTATACATTAATATCCATCATCGTGCTGCTGATAATCATTATCAGTATGGTTACGGGGCACATTGGGTAAAGATCCGTTAATTCTCGCTATTACCGCTGCCCAATCGTTTCTGCTCCTCTGTATTGTTGTTTCGTATTCTCGGCGACGAACTGCCAAAGTGATAGGTAAAGGTGCCCATGATAAACCTTGTACCCAATTTATCCCGTTCAGTAATATCCAGGTTGGCATAGTTGGTATGGTATTTATTGAAGTCGGTATTGAATATATCGTTTACGGCTAACTTTACGGAGCCTTTATTATTAAGGATCGAATAGCTTAACCCCGCATTCATAAAAAATAAAGGCTCGTACTGACTGATAATATAATAAGTTGCCGACTCATACTCATCATATAACTGCAAACTCAATTTGGAGGATAGCTTAATGCTCTGGTTCAGGTAGATATTAAAACCATTAGTTGTTTTTGCCGGAACCGTATCCAGGGTATAAGTATATTTTTCATGAAAGAGGTCGATATCCGCGCTGATGCTCCACCAGCGCGTAATATCAACGGGTAAATTTAATTCGACCTGGTATTGATAATGCGTGCCCAGGTTGGCCTTTGTGGCGGTATAAACCTTGGTGACATTGTCTTGCTCAAATATCGTATTGAAAAAATGATCTGTCACAAGCATCATCAGGCTCACTTTGTATTTATCCGTTATAAGGTCCGAAACCTGGTAAGTGTTGATATATTCGGGCTTGAGGAACGGGTTGCCCGTGCTGTAATAAAACTGGTCGACGTAGCCCACAAACGGGTTCAGGTCCTGGTAATCGGGCCGGCGTATGCCGCGTTTGTAAAAGGCTGTTAGCAAGTTATTCTTATCCAACTGCTGGCTCACCTGCACATTTGGGAAAAGGTTGTTGTAAGTGCTGTCTTCCTCCCTGTTCGGGTTTACGGAGAAAGATGTTGAAGATGTCCACTCGTCGCGTAAATTAACAGATACTGTCGTTTTGTTAAACTTCTCCTCGAATCCCAGGTAGGCGGCGTCAATCCTTTCGTTATAGATAAAATGATCGGTCAGATCGGGCACCGGCATATAGCTGCCGTTAACCAACTGGTTAAAATCGATATTATTATCACTGCTCACCTTGCTGCTTTTTACGCCCGCGTCGAAATGCGCTGATCCCGATACATGCTGTGTAAAATCGATATTGGCAGACTTGATCATGATATGCGAAGGCGAATTATCCTGGTAAAAAACCGGGCTGCTGTCTGTTTGGCCTGCTGCGTCAAAAAAATCGTTTTGAAGCAATTCATCTGACAGGCGGCGATAATCTGAATAATCGGCATTAGCCGACAATACGCTGTGGCTTGCTTTATCCAGGCTGCCCTTATAACTCAGGTCGTAGCTCATATCGCTGATATTCCTGTTTATCGACGATTCGGTATAGATGCTCGAATCCCGCAGCCCGCCAGTTGAAATAACCGTCGTATTTGTTTTATCGATCGGCGTATGGTTATAAAAGCCGCTCACCAAAAATCCCAGTGTCTGGCCTTTAGCCAGGTCGTACTCGGCACCCAGGTTAAAGTTGTTGTTCAACGCTTTAAGATGAGCAGTATAATCCAGGTCGAAATTATACGATTGTCCGCCAGTATTGATGTTCCTGCTATTGGAGATGGTATGCAGTATTTTGTTATCCTGGAAGCTATAGTTTGCAAACAAATTGAGCTTTTCGGTACGTAGCGTATAGGTTAGCCCGGTCGAAGATTTATAATCCTGGCCGTAAGCTGCCGATTCCGACAAGCCAAAGTTCGAGCCTAAATTCTTATTTTTTTTCAGGATGATATTGATCATGCCGCCCGAAGCCGATGCCTCATATTTACCTCCCGGATTGTCGATCAGCTCTATCTGGCTGATACTGCTGCTCTGATAGTTCTTCAGGAAATTCACCAGTTCGTCGCCGGTAAGCAATACCGGTTTTCCGTCAATGGCTATCAATGCTTTTTGGCCCCCATGATATAAAATATCGCCGCCGGTTACTTTTACGCCGGGCGATGTGGTCAAAACATCATACAGCGAGTTTCCGGCCGCGGTTATATTCTGTTCCACATTCAAAACCGTCTTATCGGGGTGCACTTCTACAAAATCTTTTTTGCCGGTGATGGATACTTCGTTAAGCTGCTGTGCGGCTGCGTACAGTATGATGATGCCCGCATTGGTAGTTTTGCCATCTGCAACGGTATATGGCCCTGAATATTTTTTTGCGTAACTGAGTTTGGTGGTGAATAACAGGTACGAGCCGGCTTGAAGGTCATTAAAATTGAAAACGCCCTGCGCGTTGCTTATGGTCGACCTGACCACGGACGAATCTTTTGCATTAAGCAGCACGATAGTAGCGGCATCTGCAGGGGCGCGATTTTCGGTTTGAACCTGCCCGTTAATGGCCGGGGACATCACCTGTGCCGATGCCGCGCTACAGGCGGCGGCAAGCAATACGGTAAGTAAGCATCCGGCAATCAGTTTCATTAAAAAGGGAATGTAAAGGTTTAGCCTATAATATTTTAATTTAAAAACCGACGCAATATAACAACTAAATATTGCAATTAATAAAAATAAATAGCCTGATATTAACGATAGATTAATAATCAATAATGTGAAAGGGTATGTTTTAATAAATCAATAATAAATTTAATTCAAAAATTATAAAGTGTATTTTAAACACCCAATATGATGTATTCCATTCATTTTTACTGGATAACATCAAAACAGTGCACAAGGTAACTGTAATTTGAATTGAGGTGCTATATTTGCTTTCCGATTACCCCGAAATGAAGAAAATTATTTTGTCACTTTTTATCATACCGCTCTCGTTAAGTGTGATAGCGCAAACCGCTCCTGCAAATTATGTGGCTGCTGTTAAAATGTTTACCATTCTCTACAACGACAACAAGCCCGATAGCATTTACAACAACTTTGGCGCGCAAATGACCACAGGGCTTACCCGTGATAAGTTTAAAGCTACCATGACCGGACTAAAGGAACAGTTTGGCAACCTGATGGAAACTACGCTTTTAAGTTACCAGGAACCGGTGGCCATTTACAAGGCATCTTTCCAAACGACGGTTCTGTCTATGAACATTACACTCAACAGCAGCAACCAGATCATCGGGCTCTACTTCGGCAAATTGAAGCCGGTAAACCAGGCAGGTGATAATTCAGCTGCTAAATCCGGAGGAACTGCTACAGCGAGCACGCCCGTTATTGACCCATCGGTAGTTGAGTCACCTATGACGCATAAAACCCTGGCAGGTGTACTTCACGGCACCTACACCATGCCTAAAGACGTTTCGGGTAAATTACCCATTGTGCTTATCATCGCCGGCTCGGGCCCTACCGACCGCGACGGCAACGCTTCAAAGCTCGGCCTGGAAACCAATGCCTATAAATACCTGGCCTGGGGATTGGCGAAGGAGGGCATTGCTTCATTGCGCTACGACAAAAGGATGATAGGGGAAAGCACCACTTCCAACAAGGAAGCAGATCTTCGTTTTGATGATTATGTTGACGATGCCGTGGAACTGGTTCAGATGCTGAACGCGGATGATCGCTTTTCGAAGGTTATTGTACTGGGGCACAGCGAAGGCTCCCTTATCGGCATGCTTGCCAGTCGCGGGCAGGATGTAAAGGGATATATTTCTTTGGCAGGCGCAGGGCAATCTGCGGATAAGGTGGTAACAGAGCAATTAAAGGCATCGCAATCAACTTTTGTACAGGAAAAATTCAAAACTTTGCTGGACAGCATGAAAAAAGGTAAAACTATTGATAACGTCGACCCTGCATTATGGTCCATCGCCAGGCCTAGCATCCAGCGTTACCTCATGTCGTGGTTCAGGTATGATCCTGCGCGTATCATCAAACTATTAAAAATGCCTGTTTTGATCATCCAGGGTAATACCGACCTGCAGGTAACTACAGCCGACGCCGATAAATTGAAAAAAGTCAAATCGGATGCAGTAGAGATCATCATACCCAACATGAACCATATTTTGAAGGAAGCCCCTGCTGACCGCGACCAAAACCTGGCGACCTATAATAAGCCGGATCTGCCGCTTAAGGCGGAGCTGATGCCGGATATTTTGAAGTTTATCAACGGGGTGAATTAAAAAAACCCGAAAACTTTTCTAATTAATTGCCGCCTGTTGTCCGCACCACGGCAAATGAATCCATATAATCGCGCCAGTGAATAATTTTACGGTCTTTTACAGTTATGACTGAACAAAACCTGTTGTCGTACGGTTTGTTTGAGGGTGTCACACCATGAACCTGGTATTCTAAAATGATAACTCCAGGGGCAGTCGTTTTGTGAATGATAAGGTTATCGGACGATTTCAGTTTCATACTATATCCCCCAAACCAGTCCATATAAGCTTTGCGGCCGTTTATTACGGATGGAAACCCGGGGAATACATATAAAAACTCAAAAACAGCATCTTCTGCAACGGCATCCCAAAAATGCTCGCCGTCAACCTCGCCCCTTAATCCCCTCATTGCGATATTGTAAAATGGGTCAGCTTCTTTTTTAAAAGCAGGATGATCTCTGTTACTCATAATATTTTGATTTAGCGACGTGTGAATGTGTACTTAGCATTACGCCAGCATCGCCAGCAATTCCGCATCGCTGATGATCGGGATATTGAGTTTGGTAGCTTTTTCAAGTTTCGCCGGGCCCATATTATCGCCCGCAACCAAATAGTCGAGCTTGGCGGATATGCTGCCCAGTATCTTGCCGCCGTTTTGCTCGATGATGTCCTTCAGTTCATCACGCGAACGTGAGAAGGTTCCGGATATAATAAAACTTTTGCCCGATAGTTTCTCACTTGCCAGCACCACTTCTTTTTCTTCGGCGGTGAATTGCAGGCCCGCCGCTTTCAGTTTCTCTATTTCTTCGCGATGCTGCCGGTCCTGGAAATATTCCATCACGCTTTTGGCTATGCGCTCGCCTATTTCTTCAACGGCGTTCAATTCGTCAAACGAGGCATTCATCAAATTATCGATCGACTTGAAATACATCGCCAGTTTTTTGGCCACCGTTGCGCCGACATACCGGATACCGAGGCCAAACAGCACCCGGTCGAAGGGCATCTGTTTTGATTTTTCGATACCGTCCAGCATGTTATTGATCGACTTTTCGCCAAAGCGTTCCATCGTTTTGAGGTCGTCGGCACGCTTGTACAGCGTATAGATATCGCTGATATGTTTGATGAAGCCTTTATCATAAAGCGTCTCGATCGTCTCGTCGCCCAGGCCGTCGATATCCATCACCTTGCGGCCGGTGAAGTGCTGCATCTTGCCGACGATCTGCGGTGCGCAGCCCTCATCGTTCGGGCAATAAAAGGCGGCTTCGCCTTCCTTGCGTTCCAGGTGTGTACCGCATACCGGGCAATTGGTGATATAATGAATAGCCTTCGCACCCGGCGTACGCTTTTGCAGGTTAACGCTGATGATCTTCGGGATGATCTCGCCGCCCTTTTCCACGTAAACCCAATCATGTTCATGCAGGTCAAGCCGGATGATCTCATTCGCATTATGCAGCGTGGCACGTTTAACCGTGGTTCCTGCTAAGAATATCGGTTTCAAATTGGCCACAGGAGTAACAGCGCCTGTACGGCCCACCTGGTAGCTCACGCTCAACAATTCGGTTTCTACCTGCTGCGCCTTGTATTTATAGGCTATGGCCCAGCGCGGCGATTTGGCTGTAAAGCCCAACTCGTCCTGCTGTGCATAGCTGTTCACTTTGATCACAATGCCATCTATATCGTAGCTCAGGTGAAAGCGCTTGTTTTCCCATTCGCTGATAAACTGCAGCACCCCTTCGATATCATTGCACAACCGGCTCTCGCTATTAACCGGGAAACCCCAGCTTTTTACGGCCTGCAGGCTGTCCCAATGGGTAGCGAACAAGCGCTTTTCGGTATACAGGAAATAGATAAAGCTATCGAGTGGGCGTTTGGCCACCTCGCTTGAATCCTGCAGCTTAATAGTGCCCGAAGCAAAGTTCCTCGGGTTGGCATATGGGGGCTCACCATTTTCTATACGTTCTTCGTTCAGCCGGTCAAAAGCTTTAAGGTGCATAAAAACCTCGCCGCGTATCTCGAAGTCGGCGGGATAGTTGCCCTCGTGCAAACGTTTGGGTATGCTGCGTATGGTTTTTACGTTATTGGTCACTTCTTCGCCCTCTGTGCCGTCGCCGCGGGTTACGGCGCGCGCCAAATGACCGTTCTCATAGGTCAGGCTCATGGAAAGGCCGTCGAACTTCAGTTCGCATACATATTCAAACTTATCGCCGATAGCTTTTTTAACGCGCTGGTCGAAATCCAGCAATTCCTGCTCATTGTAGGTATTACCCAATGAAAGCATGGGCCAGCGGTGTTTCACCGTAGGGAACTCTTTGGTGATGAAGCCATCGACATTTTGCGTCGGCGAATCCGGGTCGATAAATTCAGGATATTGCTTTTCAAGGGCGATCAGCTCCTCCAGTTTCTTATCAAACTCAAAATCAGAAATGGTAGGCATCGACAGTACATAGTACGCGTAGCTGTACTTTCTCAATTCGGCAGAAAGCGCCGCGATACGTTTCTTTGCTTCTTCGGGTGACATGGTACGAAGATAGTAAATTAGTCATTTGTCAATGGGCATTGGTCATTGGTTTTGTTTCACCTAAATTTCAAAAACCAATTAAACCCCGCGATGTTAAATTAATCTATTACAAAAAAGCCAAATACTATATTACTATGAAAAAGTTTGTAAAAGTTTTATTCCTGGCAGGCGCCCTATCGGTGTTCGCCGCAGCTAAAAGTCACGCGCAAAGTATCTATATCGGCGTAAGACCGGCTGAGCCGGTTCGTGTTGCACCCCCTCCGCCACCATCACCAAATCATATATGGGTTGAAGGCGAATGGGAAGGAAGGGAAGGCCGATATGTGTACAAACCCGGTTTTTGGGTGCTGCCCCCGCGCCCGCATGCAAGATGGGTACGCGGTCACTGGCGCCACTTCCGAGGCGGATGGGCATGGATACCCGGGCATTGGAGGTAAGTTGAAGAGGTTGTAGAAGTTGGAGTGGTTGTAAAAGTTGAATACGGACTAACCACTCCAACTTCTACAACCTTTGCAACCATTACAACTAAAGAAAATTAATTATCACTGATCGTTTGGTCATCGGTAATAACCATCGGAATGATCATACCTCCGGGAAGTTTCGGATTGTCTTTGATCTCAACATTGCCTTTGATCACCTGGTTTATCCTGGCTTCGGCTATCCAGCCGCTTTCCTTATCAATTTTCAGGTCATATTGCGAGGTGCCGTTCACGGTATATTTCATCGGCATGCCGTTCATCTCGGTGTAGTCATTGCCATTTTGCGGAGAGATAATGGATTCGCCATGCACCATATAAGCGCTGGCGGTTACCTGATTCAAAGTAAAAATGGTGGTCATTTTGGTTTGCATACCATCTTCCGAATGGTTCTTAACCGACCATGTGTCGTTTACAGCTACTTTTACATTCGGAAATACAGCTGTGCCGATCTCGATGTTTGATTTGAAAGCATCCGGACCAAATGATTTCATCAATTGTTCTCTGAACTGGGCTTTTTGCTCCTCGGTAAGCTGCGTAACATTGTCAAACAAGCCTTTTGAAAGGGCTTCAGTGCTGGCGATAGATAGTACTTTACCGGTCTTGCTCATGACGATCGAAAATGGCTTATTGATCATATTTCCCATAATGGTCGAAAATATATCGTTTTTGTCATTTTTATCCGATTCAAAGCTCATGGTGCCGGAAGGCAGTTCCATTTGCATACCAATGCGGTCATATTTAACCTGCATAACATACGAAGTGTCCATTACTTTGGTCACTGTGAAAGCCATTTTTGCGGTAAGGCTCGAGTTTACGTTTTGCAGCTGGCCGTTGATAGTTTGACTGATGGCCATATTGGTGCCGGTGACCATGTAATAGGTGTTACCTTGTGTCAAATTGAGTGCAAGGGTAGTCTTTTGCGCGAAACAGGCAACGTAGCTGATAAGAAATATGGTGACTAATAGTAGCTTTTTCATAAGAATTGTTTTTCACAGAATGAACGCCTAAACCATTGAATTTCAGTTTATTTATACGGCAGGCATTCATATTGGTTTCATAAATGTTATAGCATATATAACACGAATGGTGCCAAATAATTTCTCCAAATGTTATACAGATTTCTATTAAGTTAAAAAAATACATTTTAGGGCAAAAAGTGAATAAAATAAAAAGCAAAAAAAGCGATGAGTTTAGTGCTCATCGCCTCAGATATGTAGTTAAATGAAAAAGATCAGTGTTTTGACGGAGCCTGCTGCTCTTTCGCCAGCATGGCGTCTTTGATCAGCTTAACGGGCGCGTTGCCATAGCTCAGGAATTTTTCATTGAAATCCTTCAGCTTATACTGGTCGCCTTGTTTAGCTTTCCATTGGTCGCGCAGGTCCATAATTTCTTTGTAACCGGTAAAATAGCTGTCTAACTGAACGCTGGTTACACTCACGCGTTTCCACTTATTCTCAGCTTCGGCCTGCTGCTGGAATGCCTCGTGTGTAAGCATCATGATCGCTGTTTGCTTGGGCAGGTTCGTACAATGGACGCCATAGTCAAGGATGGTATTGCATACCGAACGCAGGTTCCACTTGTACCACATCAGCCACATTTCTGGGGTGTTATCGCCAAAACCATTGTCCAGCATCATTTGCTCGCTGTAAACTGCCCAGCCCTCAACCATCGCGCCATTGCCAAATATGGATTTGATCATACTTGGCGCTTTGTTGGCATAAACCAGTTGCACATAATGCCCTGGTATGGCCTCGTGGATACAAAGTATCTGCAAAGTATATTGGTTGTATTCGCGCAGGTAGCTTTCGGCCCTTTCCGGCGCCCATCCTGCCAGGCTGCCTACATTAAAATAAGAGTTTTGGCTAACATCGTACGGCCCAGGCGAGCTCATTGAGGCGCCTGCCACGCCGGCCATATAGCCCGGCTCCTTACGTACGACTAACGGTTTTGCCGGATCAAGCGTAACCAGGTCTTTTTGCTGAACAAAGGCAGTCAGTTTAGGCAGCTCCTGTTCTATAGCGGTTTGGAACTCTTCCGGCTTAACATGCTTTGTCGACAATGTATCCATCATTTTCCCGATCATATCCAGGGTATCCGGTGGCATGGGCGTATTGCCAAAGTACTTCGGCCACAGCTTAATAGTCAGCTTCGCCATTTCATGGTGGATAAAATCTTTTCGGTCGACAGCGGCATTATATATCTGTTGTGCCGTTTCTGTAGCCTGTATTTCGTACTTGAATTTATCCTCATACAAACTCTTTCCCAGCCTGAAACTGCGGGGATGATCGTTCTTCATGTTCTTCAGGAATTCAGCGAAAGCTTTTATAGCGTCGGCCGAAAGTTTAGCCCTGTCGAGCATCAGTTTTTTGGTGGCTTCAGGTATATTGGTCTTCTTCAGCGAATCCGCAAAGTCGGTCTCTATTACGCCTACACCGCCGGTAAGCTGATCGGCAGCCAATGCTGTCAATTCAGGCACCGGGTCCTTGATCTGTTTTTCGGCTTCCTTATAATAAGCAGGTATCGCGGCCATCTTTTCGTAAAAGCTGGTCAGCCTTTTGGCTAACGGCGCATAATGCTCGTTCAGGATATAAGCAAATGTGCCTATTACATTATAGGATTCGGGATCCCACTCATAAGCCTTCAGTTGCTCTATCTGCCATTGCATCTCATTCATCTGGTTTTGCAGAATGGCGTAATCCATTTTATTAGTTGGAAGAAATACCGAAGGGTTATACCTGCCGAGCGAATCGAGTTGAACCTTGACAAATTTGAGCAGTTTTTCGCGATTCTGCTTGTTCGGGACGAGTAAGACGCTGTCGTATTTATGATAGCCCACCCCCGTGGCCCAGTCGGGGTTTAGTTTCCAGAATTCATCCAGGAACTTTTGCTCGTATGCGTTAAATGCCGCATCGTCCACGCTGCCGCTCATTGGCCCTACCGAACTGTCCTTTTTGCATCCTATTAAAAATGAGGCAAACAGGGTAAATGTTATTAATACTCTCTTGATCACGGGCGAAACGTTTTAACTTGGAACGATAAACTTAAAAACAATTTGCGCAAAGCCAAAGTATCGTCTTTATAAATTATTTTAATCGGGCCGCCGCGACCTGAAAATAGCTTTAACATTAATTAACTAAAACCGCTTCGTAACTTTTGCAAATTAAGCTCATCTTAGCTTAAATAACCTGCCTATGCGGCTCGCCTTTACATTTATACTGGTTTTTATTTTTGCGATGGGTGCCATGGGGCAAGTCACGCTGAACGGGAAAGTTACCGACCAGAGTGGCAATACTGTGCCGTTCGCCAGCATTTATATCAAAAATACCACCAAAGGCGCCTCTGCGAACAGCGAGGGCGATTATTCCTTTCAATTACAGACCGGACATTATGAGATACATTATAAAGCGGTAGGCTATAAACAGGAAACACGGGCTGTCAATCTTAAAAACAATACTGTTCTCAATGTTACGCTTACGGCCGAGGTTTACGAACTGAATGCTGTTACCATCAATGCCAAAGGAGAAGATCCGGCCTATGCCATTATCCGCAAGGCCATCCGAAGGCGTAAGGCCCATTTAAGCGAAGTGAAAGCCTACACCTGCGAGGTATATATTAAAGGGCTGCAAAAATTGCTTTCGGCGCCTAAGAAGTTTATGGGCGCCAATATCGATCAGCTGGGTAAAGAGATCGGTCTTGATTCCAACCGCAGGGGCATTATTTACTTATCTGAGTCGGAATCAAAACTGAGCTATAAATATCCTGACCAGCTACACGAGGAAATGATCTCGTCCAAATTTGCGGGCAGTAACCGCATGTTCAGCTTCAACCGCGCCAGCAACGCGAGGGTGAATTTTTACGATAATTTCCAGAACTGGGAAGGGCTGAGCAACCGGCCGCTGGTATCGCCTATTTCAGACAACGCGCTATTTTATTATAAATATAAACTGATGGGTACTTCAACGGAAAACGGCGTGCTCATCAATAAGATACTGATTACCCCAAAGCGCGGCTACGATCCTTGTTTTGACGGGTATATTTATATCATCGACGGTAGCTGGCGCATTTACGCGGTGGACGTGTACATCACCAAACGGGCCAACATCAATTTTGTGGATACTGTGCGGATAAACCAGCAGTTTTTACCGGTCGATTCCAACGTGTGGATGCAGGCCTCAAACCGGTACGATTTCACAGGCGGGTTACTAGGTTTCAGGCTTAAGGGTTATTTTGTATCGGTTTACAAGGATTATGATCTGAACCCGACATTCAGCAAAGGCGAATTCAACGAGTTATTGCATATCCCGCCCAAAGTAGCCAAAAATGATTTGGCATTCTGGAACAGGGAGCGCCCGATACCGCTGACGCAGGAGGAAAAGGTGGATTATGTGAAAAAGGATAAGCTGGCCGCCAAACGTGAGTCAAAAACTTATCTCGATTCGCTGGATAAGGTGACAAACAAAGTAACCCCGGGCAGCCTGGTGCTTACCGGCGTAAATATTGTAGAGCGGTATAAAAGAGAATTCATCCACCTCGACCCGCTCGTCACCTCCATACTCTATAATACGGTTGAGGGCCCCGCGCTGAATTATGGTTTTAGCGTCCGCAGGGAATCAGATTCGGTGACGCATAAAGCGATGGGTTTTGGCGCGAGGGTTCGTTACGGCTTCTCCGATCATTTATTCGACGCCAACGCGAACGCCTTTTTCCCTGTCGGGAATTTTTACCTGAACGTAGCCGGAGGATCGGATGTGATGGATTTGAACGGTCACGAACCGATCTCCTCTTTCATCAATTCCTGGTACACGCTGTTCGAACGCGAGAACTACGAGAAACTGTACCAGAAAAAATTTGCCAGCGCTTCTTTTTCCGGGCGAATAACCGGGGGCTGGCAGGCAAACGCTACAATAGAGTGGGCCGACCGCAGGTGGCTGCCTAACACAAACAATTACAGTTTTTTTAGTCCCGCCAACCATCAGTTTACCTCTAATAACCCTTTTAACCCAGCGCAGGATGCTCCTTTGTTCCCTGAGAACCAGTCGTTCAAGATCACGCTGCGAACAACCTACGATTTCAGCAATAAATACGAGACCTACCCTTTCGGCAGGCGTTATTTGCCATCGGATTATCCAATCATCGGTATTACGTTCACCAAAGGCTTTAAAAATGTACTTGGGTCTGATGTGGATTACGACCTGCTGAGCGCCGATATCAGCAAACAGGATATCAGCCTGGGGATGTACGGTAAAACGTCATTCTATTTGGGCGCCGGTAAATTCCTAAATGCGAACAGTTTGTACTATCCTGATTTTAAGCAATTCAGCGGTAACGAGGTGTTATTTTATAAAAGCGGTATCAACAGCTTCCTGTTGTTGGACTACTACCGTTTCAGCACGATGACACAATATGTCGAAGGCCATGTGGAACATAATTTTTCAGGCTTCATCATCAATAAAATACCAATCCTCCGCAAATCAAAGCTGCAGGAGATCATCGACTTTAATTATTTATCCACCCCGGAATTGCACAATTACATGGAATTGGGCTTTGGCCTGCAATACCTCAATATCCGCTTGTTGTATGGTGAATCGTTTAACAGCGGCAGCAATATCCGGAATGGGTTCAGGCTCGGGGTCAGCTTTTAATTACATAACCTGAGCATCCTCATCCTGCATTGCCTCTTTCTCAGCAATGATCCGATTGATCGAAGGTTGTAAAAACCAAACGCCAATAGGGAAAAATAATATATAGAACAAGGTTCTTAAAGAGTCGCTTCGATTTACGATTTCCCCTTGCCTAACCGACTCAAGCATCCTTGCCGCGAAACCAAAAGAATAAAAAAAGGAAACTGTTATTAAGGCTGCGAGCGGTAACATCAGATATAAGCTTAAGTTAATCATTGAAATAAAATAGTCTGCTATCGCCGATACAATAAAAAACAGAAAAGTCATTTCGAAATAGATGATCTTAGGCTTTAATGGCGACTGTATAAACGAGTGCATAACATAGCCCATCGAAAATATCCATCCTATAAAAATGGCTGTTCCAATCAGATATAATATGTCAAAGACCGGACTGATAAATGAAAACATATACCATGGAGCATTCAACACAAAAAGCTGCCATGCCTTTAATCGCAAAAGTATTCTCATAAAATTATAGCGGGCTTTTGTCACCCCAGCAACCCATGAATATAG
>Ga0207064_1012_pt2 | contig 35420 bp, 31 predicted proteins | sample Alteio_BWMinCont_26_FD_153488 | JGI IMG/M metagenome (GOLD analysis project Ga0207064, IMG submission 153488) | Enriched cells from forest soil in Barre Woods Harvard Forest LTER site, Petersham, Massachusetts, United States -... | ecosystem: Environmental > Terrestrial > Soil > Temperate forest >...
GGCGATACTGATGCCCTCAGCCTTTTCGTCGTGGCAAATGACGGCGCGCCCACAGGCGGTGAGGCGAACATCGAATTCAAAACCATCACAACCGGATTGCAGTGCCAGGTCGAACGCGGCGAGCGAGTTCTCTGCCGCGGCCTTAGAGACACGGACGCCACGATGACCGAGGAGGAGGGGATGACCGGACATCGAGGGTGATTGTAAATCCGGAGCACAGACAGTGAACTGCCAAGAAATCCACAGCCCTTGGAAAACTTCCCTATTGACTCACAGTCACGATGGTTAGTCGAGGTCGAAGTCGCGGATTGGCCTGCCGGTGTCGGGAGTTTCCTTGGCCTTCTTGACGGCCTCTTGAAACTTCTTCTCCAAAAGGTCCGAGGCGTGTTTCTGGTTTTCGACGGATTGGCGGAAGATGGAGTCGCGGCGGCTGTCCTGCTCTTTCATGGCCCGGGCGGCTTCTTCGATGTCGTTGAACATCTTGGGCTTGACGGCCGCGGTGTGGGCGATAACGGCCTGAGACTCGGAATCGACTTTCAACACCGCGCTGCAGCACGGGCAGGTCACTTCGAAGGCTACTGGGGGGCGCCGCGCCATGCTAGGAATCATACCGCAAAAATCGGGTTCAGCGAGGCTCCAGCTTGATGGGGAAGATGTGGAACAGGTTGAGCATCTCCAGCCCTAACAAAAAAAGGGAGAAAAAAACTACGGTGATGGCGAGGATCTCGCCGAAGTTAAGGCCGCTGCGGCGCGGTTCAAACCGCCGCAGGACCAGACCCAAAATGTTGAGCGTGGCAAAGCCGAACACCAGCACCCACAGGACGTTGTAAGCGCTGGTCTTTTTCTGCGCGTAGATATCGGAGAGTTCTGAAAACTGGAGCAGGAGCAGCACTGCGAGCGTGTTATATGCGGAACCAAGCCGGCCAGTAGCTCTAAGCAGTGCGTTGGTCAGGGATGGGTGCATGAGCCCGAAAGTTCAGGAGATACGATATTACATTCTTTCGGAAGCGAGTGAGAACATCAAGAAGTATCCGAATCTTCCGTGCCAACGTTAAACGCAGTGTGAGTTCCGTGATTTATAATAGAAAGATTCCCTACCCCTTCCCGGGCAGTCTGTGTGCCCGCTCGCGTGGAAGCACTGGAGATTGCGCCTGGAGAATGGCAAGGGACCCCTGACTGATGTCCACGGAAACCATTGTTGTTCGCGGGGCGCGAGTCCACAACCTCAAGAATATTGACGTTGATATTCCGCACAATTCACTGACCGTGGTCACCGGAGTTTCGGGGTCGGGAAAGTCGTCGCTGGCATTCGACACCATTTACGCCGAGGGTCAGCGGCGCTATGTGGAATCGCTGTCGGCAATCGAGAAGCCGGACGTCGACGTAATTGACGGCATCGCTCCCGCGGTTGCAATCCGGCAGAAGAGCAGCACGCGCAATCCGCGCTCGACGGTAGGCACTGCCACCGAAATCTATGACTACCTGCGCCTGCTGTTTGCGCGCGTGGGACGCACCTATTGCCTGAACTGTGGTCAGGAGGTGAAGAAAGACACAGTGGATGAGGTTGCGGACGCGGTGATGGGGCTGCCTGAAGGGACTCGACTGCATGCGCTGTTTCCGCTGCAAACGCCGGCAGCGCCTGCCGTAACTGGGAAGCCGCCGAAGACCCGAGCAAAGGGCACAAAGCGCAAAGTGGCCAGCGCGGCCATTTCGGATCAGTTGAAGGCGCGGCTGCTTGACTTGCGGACGCGGGGGTTCAACCGGCTTTATCAGAAAGGCCAGATCTTCGAGTTCTCGACACCGGAGTCGTTGCTGGACGTTGACTTCGGGGAGCCAGTCTTCCTGCTGGTGGACCGGTTGGTGGTTTCGCCGGAGGCGCGGGCGCGCATTGTGGATGCGGTCGAGATCAGCTACCGCGAGTCGGGTGAAGTGATTTTTGAGACTTCCCCGCGCGATGAGCACGCCGTGCAGCGCCTGCGCTTCTCGCAGCGCTTTGAGTGCAAGGCGTGCAATCTCCGATACGAAGAACCTGAACCACGCCTGTTTTCGTTCAATAATCCCTACGGCGCTTGTCCGCGCTGCCAGGGCTTTGGCAACACCATTGATTTCGATCTCGACCTAGTGATCCCGGACAAATCGAAGAGCTTGAACGAAGGCGCGATCGATCCCTGGACTAAGCCCAAGTACCGCACCCTGGGCACCGACACGAAACGCTTCGCGCGCCAGATGGAGATTCCGCTGGATGTTCCCTGGGCGGAGTTGGACCCCGAGCAAAAGCGTCTGGTGGTCGAAGGCGAAGGAAAGTATGTTGGAGTGCGCGGTTTCTTCACTCATCTGGAACGCAAGAAATACAAGTTGCACGTGCGCGTGTTTCTCAGCCGCTATCGTGGATACTCGCTGTGCTCGGCGTGCAACGGGGCGCGGTTACGAATGGAAGCGCAGCAGGTGAAGATCGACGGAAAGAATATTTGCGATGTCTGCCGCATGACAGTGGAAGAAGCTTTGCAGTTCTTCACACGAGTTCATTTGACGGAACAGGAAGCGGGGATCGCTGACCGGCTTTTGCAGGAAATCCGCGAGCGGCTGGGTTTCCTGAATGAAGTGGGGCTGGAGTATCTGACGCTGGACCGGCTGTCATCGACTTTGTCGGGTGGCGAGGCGCAGCGTATTCAGCTTGCGACTTCACTCGGATCGCGACTAGTCGGTACTCTGTACGTGCTGGATGAGCCGTCCATTGGGCTGCATAGCCGCGATACCCAGCGGCTGATTAAAATCCTGCACGGCTTACGGGACCTTGGAAATACCATTCTAGTGGTGGAACACGATCCTGACGTGATGCGGGCTTCTGACACCATCCTCGATCTGGGGCCCGGAGCAGGGGAAAATGGCGGCAAAGTAATCGCCTCGGGAGATTACGAGCAGATCAAGGGCTCACCGGCTTCGCTGACGGGCCGGTATCTGGCCAACGATTTGCGGATTCAGATACCGGGTACACGGCGCAAACCGGGGACGCAGCAAATCAAGATTCTCGGGGCGCGAGCGCACAACCTGAAGAATATTGATCTGGTGGTCCCATTGAGAATGTTGGTGGCGATCACGGGGGTCTCAGGCTCGGGAAAGTCCACGCTGCTGCACGACGTGCTGTCGCGAGCTCTGTCGCAGGCGCAACAACCGAACAACGGTTCGGGCCCGGTAGCCACGGCATGGAATCGCGTGGAGGGGGCGGAGTATATCGATGAAGTTGTGTTGGTAGACCAGTCCCCCATTGGCCGGACGCCACGCTCGAATCCGGTGACGTACATCAAAGCCTTCGACGGGATCCGCGATTTGTTTGCTTCCCTTCCCGAGTCGCGCAAGCGGGGTTTTAGTTCGGGGCACTTTTCCTTCAACATTCCGGGAGGGCGTTGCGAAACCTGCCAGGGCGACGGTACCGTGACTGTGGAAATGCAGTTTCTGGCGGACGTGGAACTGATTTGCGAAGAGTGCAAAGGAATGCGCTACAAGCCGCAAGTGCTGGAGGTGCGGTACCGGGGGAAGAACATCCACGAAGTGTTGAATCTGACGGTGCAGGAAGCGCTGCATTTCTTCGCCAATGCTCCCAAGATCGTGCAGAAACTGCGGGTGCTTGAGGAAGTGGGGCTGGGATACCTGCGGCTGGGACAGTCGGCAACGACGTTGTCAGGGGGCGAAGCGCAGCGCATGAAACTGGCGGCACACTTGCAGCCCACGGCCCGTGCGGATGCCAAGCGCCGCATGCTCTACATCTTTGACGAGCCGACCACAGGTCTACATTTTGATGACATCAGCAAACTACTGGCGGCGTTCCGCCGTCTAATTGAGGCAGGGGGATCGATCCTGGTCATCGAACACAACCTGGAAGTCATCAAGACGGCGGATTGGGTGATCGATCTCGGACCGGAAGGCGGTGAGCGTGGCGGATATCTGGTGGGCGCGGGAACACCGGAGGCAATCGCTCGATTGCCGCAGTCTCATACGGGACAGTTTCTGGCCAAAGTTTTGAATGGAAACGGATCGTCGGAGAATGCTCACAAATAGGCGAACACGGTTGGCACTGCTGCTAGCGGCGCTCAGCAGCGGCTGTGTGAGCCTTGCCGGGCAGACCGTCCGCCATCACAAGATTGCGGACACTGGTTCCTCTTTCCCTCCTGAACTCATCCAGGCTGAGAGTGATATCGAAAAGAAAGACTATGCGGCTGCTGAACCGTTGCTGCAGAAGGTCGTCGCAGCTGATCCCAAGAATTATCAGGCGTGGTTCGATCTCGGATACGTTTACAACGCACAGGGAAACTTAACGGAGTCGATTGCTGCTTATCGCAAGTCGGTGGCGGCCAAGCCCGACGTGTTCGAATCGAATCTGAATCTGGGCATCAGTCTGGCGAAGGCGGGCCAAGGCGATGCGGAGCAATATCTGCGGGCAGCGACGACGCTCAAACCGACTGCGGACGTCAACGAGGGCCAGGCGCGGGCGTGGCTGTCTCTTGCCACTGTGCTGGAGGCGAGTAAACCGGACGAGGCGATTGCGGCCTATCAGCGGGCCGCTGCGCTCACTCCCAAGGATTTGGAACCGCACTTGGCTGCGGGTGCCCTGTTGGCAAAAGGCAATCACTTTGCCGATGCCGAGCAGGAATACAAGAGAGCATTAGAGATTGATCCGGGATCTAACGAAGCGCTGATCGGCCTGGCGAATATCTACACCCGCGGCGATCGCTTTCTGGACGCGCAGACAGTGTTGGAAAAGATCGTGGCTCTGCATCCAGACGATGTTCAGGCGCGACTGCTGCTGGCGCGCGTGGCTGTTCGGATGGGAAAGTATGACGACGCGGTCGCCAGTGCGCAGGCGGCAACTAAGCTGGATCCTGGGAACCCAAAGGTTCAACGCGAACTGGCTGATCTCTACATGAGTGCGAAGAAATACGATCAAGCGGAGGCTCTCTACCGTTCCCTGCTGGTTGGGAAGGCAGACGCCGATTTGCATCACACCCTGGGAGTGGCGCTGCTTAAGCAGAGAAAGTTTCCCGAGGCCGAACAGGAATGCCTGGCAGCCGTCAAGCTGAAGCCGGATTTGGGGGAAGCTTACGGGGATCTGGCCGTGGCAGCGGTTGAAAACAAGGACTACGCATTGGCGATCAAAGCGGCGGATGCACGAGCGAAGTTCCTTCCCGAGATTCCGATCGGCTATTTTCTGCGCGCGAGCGCGTATGATCACTTGCGCGCCTACAAACCGGCGGCGGAGAATTATCACAAGTTTCTGGAAGTGGCGAATGGCCAGTTTCCTGACCAGGAATGGCAAGCCCGTCACCGTTTGATTGCCATTGAACCTCAGAAGAAGTGATGTTATGCGTCGTACGCTGACAATTTCCGTCGTAGCGCTGTTTGTGGCCCTCAACTGCCTGGCAGCGAAGGAAACTGTACAACAGCTTGCAGCGCGGGCAGATGCGGCACGTCCGGAAGACCGCCCGGGGCTTTACGTCGAGATTGCCGAACGCCAGTTGAAGGCAGTGGCGGAACTCTTTGGCGCGGGCAAGGACGAGGAGGCTGTAGCGACGGTCAGGGATGTGGTGACGTATTCGGAAAAAGCACACGACGCGGCAATCGCATCTCGCAGCAAACTCAAGAACACAGAAATCGCACTACGGAAAATGGCGGCCAAGCTGCGCGACATAAAACGCACACTGAGCTTCGAGGATCAGGCTCCGGTACAGGCAGCGGCAGACCGCCTGGAGGCTCTGCGAACTGAGTTACTCTCGAAGATGTTTGGCAAGGGAAAATGAGAACTGTACACTCTACGATCGCTTTGGTGGTGCTCTGCTCCTTAGTGGGAGCGGCAGCAGAGGCACAGGTGCACCGGCGCGAACCGCTCACACCAGTGGAAATCGATCAACTGCGGGATGCCGCGATGGACCCGTCCGGGAGGTTGAAGCTGTTTACTCACTTTGCCCGCGCGCGGCTGGTGGCGCTGGAGCAGATGCGTAGCGATCCTAAGGCGACGGATCGGGGGCAGCAAACCCATGACCGCTTGCAGGAGTTTGTGGACATCTACGACGAATTGAATGAGAACATCGACAATTTTATCCAGCGAAAAGAGGATATGCGCAAGCCGCTGAGGGCGGTGATTGAAGCGGACAACGAGTTTCAAGCCAAACTCCTGGCCTTGAAGAGCGCTCCAGATCCTGGTCCCAAAGAGACCGAGCAATACAGGTTCCTCCTGGATAGCGCGGTGGAGGCGGTGGGCACTGGGGTGCAGGACCATCGGCAATTGCTGGACGAACAAGAGGCGATGAAGCACCGGGGAAAAGGCAAGTCGTAAAGAACAAGATCCTCAACGCAGAGATCGCAAAAGTCTGGTGAAGTACGCGGAGAAGAAGCACTACCTATTGAAAAGCCTGCTAATCTTTCCTGAACGTGAACCCCAAGCTTTTGAGCACCTTCGCAGAGAACTATCGTGAGCTCCGGCCGCGGGGACCGATGCCAGAGCTGACGGTGCAATTCTACCCCTTTGCCAGCATCAACAACACCATCCGCATGCGCGACGGTAAGTTGTTCGTCCGTGTTTCGGATGTGCTGGAAGGAGCGCCCGACAATGTTCTCCACGCGATCGCTCACATCTTGCTAGCCAAGATGTACCGCAAGCCGATCGAACGAGAGCAGGCGACGCGGTATCGCCGTTACATCTCGAGCCGCGAAATCAGGAACAAGACAGACCTGCTGCGTCAGATGCGAGGCCGCAAGCGGATTGGTAGTGCGCGAGGTAGCGCTTATGACCTGGACGCAATCTTTGAGGAGTTGAACGCGAGGTTCTTTCACGGCCTGCTGGCGCGTCCGCGAATGACCTGGAGCCGCGTTCACGCACGCAATCGCCTGGGCCATTACGATCCCGCGCATAACGCCATTGTGGTGAGCCGCGTGTTCGATGATTTTCGAGTGCCGCGCTATGCGGTGGAGTACATCGTGTATCACGAGATGCTGCACTTGAAGCATCCGGTGAAGTTGCGTGGGAGCCGGCGGTGCGTGCATTCGGGCGAGTTTCAGGCCGAGGAAAGACTCTTCCCCCGGCTGGAAGATGCGAAGGCGATGTTGAAACGGCTTTAGGCGGTCCGGTTCGCTGCCAAATCGTTGACGGTGCGGTCGACGAAACGATATCCTATACAAAGTGAAATTGAATTTCATTTTCAAGATCGTCGAGGTCCGTCTCTGAATGTTGCAAGCCTTTATTGTCACCCTGCGTGAGGGCGTGGAAGCCGCTCTAATTGTCGGAATCACGCTGGCTTACTTGGCCAAGATCGGCCGACCGGAGTTGAAAAAGCCCGTATATGCGGCGTTGATTTCGGCGTTTGTAGGCTGTATCGGCGTGGCCGCGTTGCTTGCCCGCACGCAATGGAACCAGGACATTTTCGAAGGCTGGATCATGCTGGCGGCAGCGTTCTTCGTGGTTACCATGATCGTCTTCATGATGAAGACGGGACGCAAGCTCAAGGGAGAAATCGAAGGCAAGGTGGGCTTGCTCGCCGGCAAGAATGCGTGGTTTGGGCTCTTTGTTTTTGTCTTCTTGATGGTGCTGCGGGAGGGCGTCGAAACCGTTTTGATTTTGTCGGCGGTTTCGCTGAACTCGACTGAGTTGATGAGTTTTTTGGGGACCCTGCTGGGGGTGATAGCAGCGGTCTCGTTTGGCGTAATGTTCGTGAAAGGCAGCGTCCGCATCAATCTGCAAAAGTTCTTCCGCATCACCACAGCGATTCTTTTCTTTGTCGCGGCACAACTCATTATCTCCGGGCTGCATGAGCTTTCCGAGAACGGAGTCCTTCCCTCTTCCAAGCAAGAGATGGCGATCATTGGACCGATCGTTCGCAATGATTTGTTCTTCTTCGTGACCATCGTCGCGCTGGCGGCACTGATGGTGCTGTTCGAAATGAAACGGCGGGAACCATTGCCCGTGGCCGATTCTCCTGCGGCCCGCCGTAAGGCCAAATGGAGCGCCCGGCGGGAACGGCTGTGGATGGTATCGGTATATGCCAGTTCGTTCGTGTTCATTATGCTGGTGACCGCTGAGTTTATCTATGCCAAGAGTGTGAGTGCACTATCGCCCTCGACGGAAGTTACGTTCGTGAACGGGCAGGTCTCGATCCCTCTGCGCGAGCTTTACGACGGCGATCTGCACCGCTATCAGGCCAAAGAAAATGGAGCCGAGATCCGCTTCTGGCTGTATCAGAAGCCGGACGGGAAAATTGCCAGCGTGGTGGATGCGTGCGAAATCTGCGGCGCGATGGGTTTCTATAAGCGACAGAGCGGCGTGGTGTGCAAGAACTGCGCGTCGCCGATCAATCCGCAAGCGATTGGTATGCCCGGCGGCTGCAATCCAATTCCCTTGCAGGCGCAAATCACGGCGGATTCGGTCATCATCCGGGAGGCGGACATCGCGGCCCACAGCCGGATGTTCCAACCGTAAATTCATGTTCGCACGCCTGGTCTACGAATCGTTCCGGCGGCAGAAGCGCCGCAAGTTGCTGGCGGGCGCCGCCATCACATTGGGCGTAGGGGTGGCGACGGCGATGATCGCCGTGGCGACCGATATTGGCGATAAGATCAGCCGCGAACTTCGCACCTTCGGGGCAAACCTGGTGGTCACACCGCAAGAGGACTCTCTCGACCTTCAAGTTGCAGGAGTTGACTTAAAACCTCCGAGCGACGGCGCGTATCTCAACGAAGGCGATCTGCCCAAGATTCATGGGATGTTCTGGCACAACAACATTGTTGGCTTTGCGCCGGTGTTGCCGGTTGCGGTGAATGTTGGTGGGAAGGGCGTGACGCTGCTGGGAACGTATTTCTCCAAGCAGCTTAATTTCGGGAAGGAAGAATTTCAGACCGGAGTGCGCCTCATCTATCCGTGGTGGAAAGTAAACGGCACATGGCCCGACGACAATTCGCAGGACGTGCTGTTGGGCGAAAGGCTGGCTGCGTCTCTTGCACACAAGGCTGGAGACGAGATTGAATTAGCGGGTCAGGCGCACCGGGTGGCGGGCGTGCTTTCAACCGGCGGTGCGGAGGATGATCAGGTTGTGGCTCCGCTGGCGGTGGCGCAAAGCGTCTTGGGGAAACCAGGGGCCGTGCGGCGTCTGTATGTAAGCGCGGTGACGAAGCCGGAGGATGCTTTCGCGCGGCGTGATCCGAAGACTCTGCGCGGGCCGGAGTTTGACCGTTGGTATTGTTCGCCTTATGTGCAGTCGATTGCCTATCAGTTGCAGGAGGCGATTCCACATTCCCATGCGGAGCAGATTCGTCAGATAGCGCAGAACGAAGGCACGGTGCTGGCGCGGATCAAGGGGCTGATGCTGTTGATCATGCTGGCGGCATTAATGGCGGCTGCTCTGGCGGTGTCGGCGGCGATGGCTACGGCGATGTTTGAGCGCAGAACAGAAGTTGGCTTGATGCGTGCATTAGGAGCGGGCAGTGTGTCGGTGGCGGCGATCTTCTTTGCCGAGGCCCTGCTGCTGGCGGTGCTAGGAGGCAGCGCGGGGTTTGCAGGCGGTGCGATGCTGGCGCGCGTGATCGGGAGATCGATCTTTGACTCGCAGATTGCGGTTAATGTAGTGCTGTTTCCGATTGTCATTGCGATCGCGGTACTGGTGACCTTCTCCGGCAGTGCGCTGGCTATTCGGAGGGCGGTGAAGGTCGATCCGGTATATGCGTTGCGAGGTGAAGCGTGAGTTCGGGATCCGCGACAGGTTTGATCGCTCGGCGGGCTCAAGCGCCGCAGCGGTCCATGTTCCTACGTATGCTGCTTCGGGCTGCGGTCTTGCGCCGGGGACGGGCTGCGGCAGCTTTGCTGGCGATGGTGGTCGCGGCGGCGGCGACTACGGCCATGCTGAATCTATACGTAGATGTACAGACCAAGTTACACACTGAGTTTCGCAACTACGGGGCGAACGTGGTGGTTGTGGCGAAGGATGGGCAGCCGCTTCCGAGCGATGCACTACAGAAGATCGAATCTGCGTTGGATGGGCGGGGGATGGCGGTTCCCTTCGCGTACGTGGTGGCGCGCACCTTAGACGGACAGCCGGTTGTGGTTTCCGGAACTGATCTGGAGCAAGCGCGCAAGCTGAATAGCTGGTGGTCGGTAACCGCGTGGCCAAGCGGCGTGCAAGATGCGTTACTGGGAATGCGGGCGGCAGCATTGGTGGCTCCTCAAGGTCAGGGGTTCGACCTCAGCTTTAATGGGCGAACGATTCACCTGAATCCAGCTGGCACATTGCGCACAGGTTCAGCGGAAGACAGCCGCATTTATCTTTCGCGGACGGAATTCGAAAGCTGGACCGGCGTGCAACCTTCGACGGTCGAAATTGTGGCATCTGGAACACCAGAAGAGGTGAACGCAACTCTTCAGAAGCTGGCACTGGCCTTGCCAGACGCTGAGGTTCGCCCGATCCGCCAGATCATGGAGGGTGAAGCGCGAGTGTTCGGGAAGACCCAGAGCACGCTGCTGGTTAGCGCACTGCTGATTATCCTCACGGCGGCGCTATGCGTGCTTTCGACGCTGATGGGTTGGGTGTTTGATCGCCGTCGCGATTTTGCGATCATGAAGGCACTAGGTGCGTCGGAACGGTTGATTGGTGGATTCTTTGTTACGGAGGCTGCGGTGTTGGGAGCAGTGGGGGCACTTTTTGGATTTGGGATCGGAGTCGCCATTGCTGCCTGGATTGGCCGGGTAAATTTCCATGCTCCGGTGGTTCCGCGCTTTGCTGTGTTGCCTGAGGTATTATTTGGCAGCATTGCGGTGGCGTTGATCGCAGCCATTTTGCCGATGTTTCTGCTACGGCGCGTGCAACCTGCTACGATCTTGAGGGGAGAATGAAGTGATCAAGCTGAACCAGGTCAGCCGCGTCTACCCCGCCAATGCTGGCGCTGGTGGAGGCACGATCCGCGCCCTCGACGACTTCTCTTTGAATGTTGAACCGGGGGAGTGGATTGCCATCATGGGCCCGTCGGGTTCGGGCAAGTCCACGCTGGTGAATTTGATTGGTTGCCTGGACCGCCCCAGCTCGGGCGAGATCTGGCTCGACGGCGAGAATGTTGCCAACCTTTCCAATGCGGAATTGAACCGTGTGCGGGCGGAGAAGATCGGTTTCGTGTTTCAGCAATTTCATCTGATCCCCTACTTGACCGCGGTTGAGAACGTAATGCTGGCGCAATACTTTCACAGCATGACCGACGAACAGGAAGCGCTCGACGCCTTGGAACGAGTCGGGCTGAAGGACCGTGCCCAGCATCTTCCTTCGCAACTCTCGGGCGGCGAACAGCAGCGGGTGTGTATCGCGCGGGCTCTGATTAACGATCCCAAGATTGTGCTGGCGGATGAACCTACGGGGAATCTTGACGCCGTGAACGAAGAGATCGTGCTGCGTTTATTGCGTGAACTGCACGATCAGGGGCGGACGATCGTCATGGTTACGCACGATCCCGTGGTCGCGCGCCTAGCAGACCGGCGGATTGAATTGCATCACGGCAAGATCAGCGCGCAGATTGTGTTCTCCATGGCCGACGAGGAACAGTTTGATGAAGTTCTGGAAGAATTGTGGGCACTTGGAGAACAGAGTGAGATCGCGGAAATTGGCCGCATGGAAGTGCACGGGGCGCTGCCAGTGAGTATTGCGGTGGAAAAAATGATTGAGTTGGGATTGGTGCGGACTTCGCCGCATCCGCCGCTGGCGCACAACCACAAGCCATTTGTGAACCCCTGTCACGATGCGCTGAAACCTGACGGTGTCTCTGTGGGCGATGGCAGCATGATTGTGGAGTTCACTCCCAGAGGCCAGCAGCGCGCGGCCGACATCGTGCGCCGCCATCGTTTAGCCGAGCGGCTGTTTACCGACAGCCTGGCGATGGACAGCGAAACCGAAATCGAGCAGCAGGCCTGCAAGTTCGAGCACATCCTATCGCCGGGAGCGACCGACAAGATTTGTACCTTCCTGGGACATCCGCGAACATGCCCGCACGGGGCGCCGATTCCGGAAGGGGCGTGTTGTGGACGGGCAGCGAGTGGGATTCCAGCGGTTGAGAAGCTGAAGAGGATCGTCTAAGTCCAGCGTATTGCCAAACACTTACCTGCAGTTGTTAAACTTCAACATTAAAGAATGAACTCGCTGCTACGGTACTGGTATGCGGTAAAGGTTCCAATGAGAGTTGAGTTTGCCGAAGCTGTAGACGGACGAACTCGGACCGGGATGAATCCGTTCTTCCACAAACTGGAGTGCGGCGAGATTCGGCAAGTCTTTGTCAGACTGGACCCCCTTTGCAGGAAACGCCGGCGGATTGCCTCCGGACAGAGGGATGACGTAGGTCCGCCATTGCGAACCTCCCTTCATGGAAGGCCGTGCGAAATAGAAACTCTTGCCATCCCTGGTCCAGTCCACGCCGCACCAGTTAGAGCAGACACGAACCGCAGGTCCGCCGCGGAGGGGAAGAATATCAATTGCGGTGGGGTTATCTTCTACCTTGGTGGCGCGCCGGACAGCGACGAAGCGCTCATCGGGAGACACGGCACGGAGAGCAATGATGGGGTCGGGCAGAATCTTCTCGCGTTGAGTCCCATCATCGTTCATGCGGTACAGATAATCGACATCACCCTCCGAAACCTGAAAGTAAATCTTCCCTGAAGGCGCATACACTGGCCAACTCTCCGGTGCTGCGGACCCGATCTGGCGGGGAGTGAAGCGATGGTCAAGGGAGGCCAACCAGAGTCGATGTTTCCCATTTTCGTCGCGGACATCGTAGGCCACGCGCTTGCCGTCCGGCGACTGACTGAAACTGAGAACGGCGATTCCGGGCAAGACCTTCGAAGCCTGGCCAGAGCGGAGGTCGGAAGCCGAAAGCTCACCGCCGCGCTCGGTATCAGAAGAGCTTCGCGTTACCAGGTAAAACAGATTGTTGCCGTCGGGTGATAGATCGGGGTCATAAGCATAGCCTTCCGAAGAAATCTGCCGGTCGCCCTGCTGGTCGTGGACCCAGACCGTGCGTTCATCGCTGCCGACAGAGGAGATAAAGGAGCGGCCGTCGGGCGCCGTGGCGACCCCCTCCTGTTCGGTGGGGCCGGTCGTAATCTGTTGGAGCACACCGTCGGGGAAAACCTGACGCCAGATGTGGGCGCCGTGACCGCCGGCGTCGGAGGTAAAGTACATCCACTTGCCATCGGGTGACCAAGTGGCGTTGATACAGCCTCCGTCCTGTGGGCCAACCGACTTCCCAGCGCCGCCAGAAAAGGGCACGAGGCGGCAAGGCAGCCAATGGTCACTATCCATCTCGACGACCAGAACCGACTTACCGTCGGGAGAGAGATGAGAATAGTGGGCCATGCCGGTTTCGCGCGGCGGGATGTACACGTCGCGCTGCTCGGACCGGCTTTCGGTCGACGTGACCACGGCAAAGTGCCAGCCGCTTTTGATCTCGCTGAACATCACATGTTGAGGATCAATCCAGGTGAGTCCACTGGCGTTCGAGAGCATAAGCTGGGGCTGGCCTCCCAGAACCGGCACTACCCAGGTCTTCCACTCGTCAGCCGCTGTGCCATAGGCGATGCGTGAACCGTCGGGCGAAAATGCAGTGCCCCACTTGGTGGTTTCATCGTGGGTAAGTTGCACCGGATCGCCATCCGGAAGGAGTTTGACATAAAGTTGCCCAGGGCCGAAGTTCTGTGACCCACGGATAAACGCCAACATGCGGCCGTCGGGCGACAGGGCGGGCGCGAAAATCGCGCTGGTAAAGTTGGTGAGCTGCACCCACTGCGACGAGTTCTGGGCTGCGGGCTGGCCTGAGCGCCGCAACGTGAAAATGACGCCGGCTGCGAGTGCAAGTACGACCACGGCCAGAGCTGCCCACAGGAGTGGCGATGGCCGCTTTGCCGGTTGTGCGTCAACCGACACAGAGACCTGGCTGCCTGACTGCGTGTCGCGCTTGAGCCTCTTCAGGTCGGCACGCAGTTCCGAGGCATGCTGGTAGCGGATGTCACGATCTTTCTCCAGCGCCTTGTTGATGATGCGTTCGAGGCCGTCAGAAATATCGGGATTCAAGCGAACCGCCGGAGTTGGCGGCCGGTTCAGGATGGCGTCGAAGGTGGTTCCCGAAGTATCGCCACGGAATGGCAGCCTTCCAGTGGCCATCTCGTAAAGCACCACGCCGAAGGAGAAAAGATCAGTGCGGGCGTCCACGTCTTTGCCGCGAATCTGCTCGGGAGACATGTAAGCGACGGTGCCGACCGCGGCGCCGGGACTGGTCAGGTGTTGCTGGTCGCGTGTCATGGTGACTTCGGATTCGCTGGCCGGAGCCGGGCCGTGTGTCACTTTTGCTAGTCCGAAATCGAGGACTTTGGCGTGCCCACGCTCGGTGACAAATATGTTGGCAGGCTTGATGTCGCGGTGGACGATGTTCTTGGTGTGGGCCGCATCTAATGCATCAGCAACCTCAGTGCCGAGTTCGAGGATTTGCTCGAGGTCCACTGGCCGACCCGCGATCAGATGCTTGAGCGTGTTGCCCTCGAGATACTCCATGGCAATGAACAGCCGCCCGTCGTGCTGGGAAATTTCGTAGATGGTACAAATGTTGGGGTGATTGAGGGCAGAGGCGGCGCGCGCCTCGCGGCGAAAACGCTCGAGCGATTGAGCGTCCTGGGCAACATCGTCAGGCAGAAACTTGAGGGCGACGAAGCGACCGAGTTCGGTGTCTTCGGCCTTATAAACAATGCCCATGCCGCCGCCGCCGAGCTTTTGAACAATGCGGTAGTGCGAGATGGTTTGGCCGATCATCGGTGGGCTGCTGCCAAGACTGCAATGTTAGGGTGCGGGGAGCGGTTAGTCAACGGAGGGCGACGGCTTCATCTTGTTCCTCAGACTTAGCTATCATGGAAGAGTCGGCCTTCATGATCACACGCAGACCTTGCATCGGTGTCTTCGATTCCGGCTTTGGCGGATTGACGGTCCTCAAAGCTCTGCTCAAGCTGATTCCTCATGCTGATTACCTGTATTTCGGGGATACGGCGCGGCTGCCCTACGGATCCAAGTCGGTGGAGACGGTAGCCAAATACGCTGTGGAAGCAGCGCGGTTTCTGGAACAGAAACAGGCACAGATGCTGGTGATTGCTTGTAACACGGCGACGGCGTTGGCGCTGGACCAGATCACTGGAGCCGCCAGAGTGCCGGTGGTGGGCGTGGTGGAACCGGGAGCAGAGCGGGCTGCGGCAAGCAGCGAGAAAAAGAAAGTTGTGGTCATCGGGACCGAAGCTACGGTGACCAGCCATGCATACCGGAAGGCATTGCAGGCACGCGAAGTGCAAGCGCATGAGAAGGCCTGTCCGTTGTTCGTTCCCCTGGTGGAGGAAGGATGGAACCAGCACCGGGTCACAGAAGAAGTGGCAGGGATTTATTTGAAGGAAGCCTTTGCCGAGGGCTTTGAAGACGCCGACGTCTTGTTGCTGGGATGTACGCACTATCCGTTGATCAAACCGGTGCTTCATCGAGTGGCGCCTGCGCACGTCAAGATCGTGGATTCCGCGGACGCCACCGCCGATGCTGTTGGAGGACTGTTGCGCCGCATGCCGCTGCCCGATCCTCCAGAGGCTGAGCGTCGCAAACTGCCGCGAGTATCGTTCTTCGCTACCGATTCGGTGGAGAAGTTCCGGCGCCTTGGGCCGAAGTTTCTTGGCCTCGCCGTTGATGATGTGCAGCACGTGGACTTGAAGGAGTAGTTTCCTGCCAGGATTTGACCGCAAGGCCCGGATAGACGGAGATTCGCTCCCACAATTATTCTGAAGCAGGCCATGCATCCTCTCGACAACGTAATCTGGAATGCGCTCAGCACGTCGCAGGCGCACCTCGGCGTGAGCCGCGACAGGGCGCGAAAGTTCCACAAGGACGTGAGTCCGCTGGGAGGTTTCTCTGAGCCGAGCGACGAGGCTTACGACTCGCTCTCAAGCCTGGTCGAGGTCGGCGAGCGTGTCGGACTGTTTCTTGAAGCCGATCCAAAACCACCTTCCAACTGGAAGATCGTGGCTTCGATTCCGTTACAGCAGATGATTTATGAGAATGGAACTTCGCCGTTAGGAGACACTAAGCTGCCGGTGTTTCATGCGCTCGGCGAGGGCGATGTTCCGGAAATGCTGGCTCTGACCAAGTTGACCAAGCCGGGCCCGTTCGCGACCCGCACCCGCGAGATGGGGGACTATTTCGGCATTCGCCAGGATGGAATGCTGGTGGCGATGGCGGGCGAAAGACTGCGGCTGCCCGGCTTCACTGAGATCAGCGCGGTATGCACGCATCCGGAGCATCTGGGACAAGGCTGCGCGGGGAGGCTGATTGCGCTGCTACTGAGCCGGATTCAGGGACGCGGGGAGCGGGCGTTTCTGCACGTGCGCGAGGACAATACGCGAGCGGTGGAATTATATGAGCGGATGGGTTTCAAGACGCGGGTGTTGCTGATGTATGCGTTGTTGATGAAACAATAAACCCCAAAACGTCGCGGAGTTTTCTCGGATCCACGCACATAAACTAGATCTTGATCAGTCTTAATCCGGCGGCCGCTCCTCTAGTTGCTGCCGCGGAGGTCGATGTCGCCGGTGAGCACGTGGGCGTGCAGGCGATACTTGCCCGGGCCTTGTTGATCGAAGGAGCGGAACATGCCTCCCTTGGAAACATCGAATGCAGAGGCTTCGAGACCGCCCATGGTCACCGAGGCATCGCGGTGGCCGTACTCCTCAGGGTGAGGAATTTCCACCTGAATGGCACCAGCCCTCAATTCCAGGTTCTTGTCACCTTCGACGGCTTCGACATCTAACTCGCCCGCGGTAAGCCGCACCCACAGGTTGGAGTGACGTGGAACCTCGATTGTCGCTTCAAATTTATTGTTGGGAGTGTTGGTGACGAAAACGTCGGCGTTTGAAGTTCCCAGTTGAAACTCGACCTTGACCTGCCGAAGCCGGGACTCTGAGTTGGCGTGATAGGTGACGACAATGTTGTCGGAGTCTGAGGGGCTGATGGTATAGCCACCCGATTCCAAGTGCAGGCGAATGGTGCCGCCGGAGACGAACTTCTTTTGTGCCGTGGCTTCGGGACGGAGCTCTTCGGCGTGGAGCAAGGCTGGGACGATCAACAGGAGCAGAAGCAGAGCGGGACGCCGCATAGACACCTCACCTGGAGGGTTGTACGAGGCTGGCGGAAGTTTAGTTCCGGAGAAATGTGATGACTCACGCTGGAGAGTGTTTCAGGCGCGCTCAGTAGAGGTGGAAATCGACCTGGACGCTGATCTCAACCGACACTGGTTTTCCGTCTTTCATGGCCGGCTCAAACTTCCAGGTTTTGACGGCTTCGATGGCTTTTTCGTCCAGGCCCAAACCCAGCGTGCGGGACACGCGAATGTCGCGGGGACGTCCATCCGGGCCAACCACCAGCCATAACACGCAGGTTCCCTGGTATTTGGCTTTGCGGGCTTCTTCGGAGTATTCGGGATCCGGGGAATAAACCGGCTTGGGGGCTGAGACTCCACCGCCTACATGGAATACGCCTCCGCCGATGCCACCGCCCTCGCCAGGGCCCACTCCCGGGCCTCTACCCGAACCGACGCCTCCCCCACTTCCGGAACCGATGCCACTGCCAAACCCGGTTCCGTTGGACGGCGGAGCCGGCATCGACATGGGATCGCCGATGTTGGGCATAGTGCTCGCCAAGTGAATCTGGGGCGGAACCACGACTGTTGGCTCAGCGGTCAGCTTTGGATTCTCATTGCGTACCACAACCATCGGCGGCACGATCTGTTGCATGGCGAACTTGGGAAGCTTGCCTTTCGAGGCCTGCAAAATGTCGCGATCGCCGCCACCACCACCGCCACCGGCAGTCGTCTTCGACGGCGGTAAGGGTGGGATGTCATCGGGTGCCAACAAAGTTACTGTTGCGTTCGGCTTGGTGATCTGTTGCACCACTCTGCGACCCAGAATAGTGCCCACGATAATCAGCGCCAGGGCGAGAACGTGAACCATGGTGGAGAACATCGCCCCGTTCTTCTTGTAGTCGTAAAAGCCCCAAATATCCTTAACCGGGATGGGCTTTGAAGTCAGGACGAGGGGGGCCTGTTTCTTGGGAAAGAAGTAGTCGTCAAGATTCTGAAACAGGGATTTCCACAGCGGCTCCTCCAACGAGGACTTGGAGAGCAGCAGGTTCAATTCCGGTTGAGGTTGCGGTGTCTCCATAATCGACCCAAGGCTCGGGTCCACAGTTAAAGCCCTGCCACTCCTGAACTTGATGACCGCAAAGCGTGCTAAGTTGCACGCCAACTCCAATTTAGATGCGTGGAGTCAGAAAACGTCACCGTTACTGAAAATTGTACTCTTAATCCCGCCGTTTCCCCAGTGGATTTCCGGCCAATTGCAGTTACTTCTGGGAGTCAATAGAGGTTCGTCCTGATGCTCTATAATGAAAAAAATCAATCATTTGGGAGAATCAAGACGAGTGCCGCTCGAGCTGAAATCTACGATTAACCTGCCCAAAACTGACTTTCCCATGAAAGCCAATTTGCCGCAGAATGAGCCCAAAATGCTGGCCCGCTGGGAGGAGATGGGCATCTACCAGCGGATTCGCGAGGCCCGGGCGGGGGCGCCAATGTACGTGATGCACGATGGGCCGCCCTATACCAGCGGACCGATCCATCTGGGGACTGCGCTCAATAAATGCCTGAAGGATTTCATCGTCAAATCGAAAAGCATGGCGGGATTTGATTCTCCCTATGTGCCCGGCTTTGACTGCCACGGGCTGCCCATTGAGATCAAGGTGGACCAGGCTTTGGGTGGCAAGAAGTTGCAGATGAAGGCTACGGATGTGCGGCTGGAATGCCGGAAGTACGCGCAGAAATTTCTTGACTTGCAGACCTCGCAATTCAAGCGAATCGGAGTGTTCGGACGCTGGGAGCGGCCGTATTCAACGATGACTCCGCAATATGAGTCGGTGGTGCTGGCGACGTTCTATGCGTTTCTCGAAAAAGGATTCATCTACAAAGGCCTGCGTTCGGTGTACTGGTGCATTCATGACAAGACCGCTCTGGCGGAAGCTGAAGTGGAGTACGAGAACGACAGCAGCCCCGCGATCTGGGTGAAGTATGCGCTGAAGGATGATCCGGCGACGGTGGACGCGGCACTCAGGGGAAAGAAAGTTTTCACCGTGATCTGGACGACCACGCCGTGGACCTTGCCGGCATCGATGGCGGTGGCGTTTCACCCGCAAGAGGAGTACGTGGCGCTCGAAGCAGGTGGCGAGGTTTACATCGTGGCCGCGAAGTTGGCCGAGGAGTTCGTCAAGCACGCGGGCTTGGACGCGCCCCGCGAAGCGGCTCGCTTTGCGGGAGAAACACTTGAGGGGAAGAATTTCGCCCATCCGTTTTTGGATCGAAATATTCTGGGTGTGCTCGCGGACTACGTCACCATGGACACGGGTACTGGTGTTGTCCACACTGCACCGTCGCACGGCGCTGATGATTTCAATACCGGAGTGAAGTACAAGCTCGAGCTAAAGGGCAACGTCGATGAGGCAGGGGTTATCCACAATGGCTTGCCGGAATACGACGGGCTGAAGGTTTTCGCGGCAAATGCACCGATCATCGATCTGCTGAAGGAACGCGGTGCCCTCATGCACGAGGATAGGATCGAGCACTCGTATCCGCACTGCTGGCGCTGCCACAATCCGATCATCTTTCGAGCGACGGAGCAGTGGTTCATCTCGATGGAAACTCCGATGCAGGGCGGGACGCTGCGGAGCCGGGCGCTGGAGGAGATCAAGAAAGTGAAGTGGGACCCGGCGTGGGGCGAGGAACGAATTTCGAACATGATCGCTACCCGGCCGGACTGGTGCATTTCGCGGCAGCGCCTCTGGGGCGTGCCCATTGCCGTGTTCCTCTGCGCCGGATGTGGTAAGCCACTTAACGATACTGCCACCAGCCGCAAGGTGGTTGAGTTGTTTGCCCGGGCAGGCGCTGACGCGTGGTACACGTCCGAGGCTGACGGGATAGTGCCGGCGGGGATGAAATGCCAGAAGTGTGCGGGGACGGCGTTCAAGAAGGAAATGGACATCCTCGACGTGTGGTTCGAGTCGGGATGCAGCTATCTGGCGTTGCGAGCCGCAGAGTCCCAGTATCCACCGGCGGCGGATCTTTATCTGGAAGGAGGCGATCAGCATCGCGGATGGTTTCACTCTTCCCTGCTGTGCATGGTGGGGACACAGAATCATGCTCCTTACAAAGGCGTGGCGACGGTCGGCTGGACGCTCGATGAGAATGGTCAGGCGATGTCGAAATCGCGGGGGAACGACGTCGATCCGGTTGATATCGCGGGGCGGCTGGGCGGAGAGATTGTGCGCTTGTGGGTAGCGTCGGTGGATTTCCGCGAGGACGTGGTGGGATCGGAACAGTTGATGCTGCGCATCGCGGAGAACTACCGGACGATTCGCAATAATCTGTTTCGCTATGTTCTGGGTAACCTGTACGACTTTGATCCCGCGAAGGACGCGCTGCCGTTCGCGAAGCTGGAAGAACTCGATCAATATATGCTGCGGCAGACAGCGGCAATGGCGGCGGATGTCCAGCGCTGGTATGGCGAGTTCGCGTTCCATAAGCTTTATCAGAGAGTGCTCAATTTCTGCACGGTGGACCTGAGTGCGTTTTACTTCGACGTGATCAAGGACAGGTTGTACACGTATGCGCCTGGTTCGGCGGGGCGACGGGCTGCGCAGACCGCGATCTGGCGACAAGGCGAAGCGTTGGTCAGGCTGCTGGCGCCGGTGATGAGCTTTACCTGTGAAGAAGTGTGGGGATATTTGCCGGGTAAGCGGGAACAAACCGTGCATGCGGCTCAATTTCCCAGTCGGGCGGATGTGCTGGGCAGTGATGACGTGGTCGACGATCCGAAGCAACTCGAAGACTGGAGTGCGCTTCTACTTGTGCGAGACCAGGTGCTGAAAGCGTTGGAGACGGCAAGGAATAGTAAGCTGATCGGGAAGGGTTTGGAGGCGCAAATCAGCATTTCGGCGGCCGAACCGGTGTATGCCGTGCTGGAACGGCGCCAGGAACAACTGCGGTACTTGTTTATAGTGTCGGCGGTCAGTCTGGAAAAGGCCACTTCAGGAAACGGGGCCGGCATCGTGGCGGTGGAAGTGGAAAAAGCGGCGGGCAGAAAGTGTGATCGCTGCTGGAACTACTCGACGCACGTCGGAGAGGATCCGGCATATCCCACGGTATGTGAGCGGTGCAGCGCGGTGTTGAAAGAGATCGAAGCGACGGCGGCGGTAGGGTAATCTAAAGGCTAAGGCAGAAGGTTAACGCAGAGTTCGCGGAGAACACGGTGGGATCGCAGAGAACAATAGTGGAAAGAGCGAGGAGTTTCGAGATTTGCCAGTGAGTGCACCTCATGTTATGCGCCGTTTTCACTTCGTGATTGCGCTGATCGTAGTGTGTCTTGACCGGGTGACGAAGTTGACGGTGGAGAAAGATATTTCGCTGCACGATGGCATTCAGGTTATTCCGGGGTTCTTTCGCCTGACGCACGTAGAGAATCGTGGCGCGGCGTTTGGTTTGTTCGCAGATTCCCCGGGACAGTGGAAGATTGCCATGCTGGTCTTGTTTTCTATTGTGGCGCTGATTGTGGTTCTCGCCCTGCTCTGGCGGAACAGCCATGCCATGACCAGCACCGGGATCGGCCTGGCGTTGATTCTGGGCGGCGCGGTGGGCAACTTGTGGGACCGGCTGCTGAACGGCCGGGTGGTGGATTTTTTGCTTTTCTATGTAGGGCAGTATCAGTGGCCGGCCTTCAACGTCGCCGACAGCGCGATCGTGTGCGGTGCTGGATTGCTGGTGATTGAGATCCTGTTCGCGAAAACCCCCGCCCCTGAAAAATCTGTTTGAACTCCGCAACCCCTTAACCACGGAGGACACAGAGGAACGCAAGAACTCACGGCGCCCCGTACAGCTGGCGGTAGACATTGGCGTTCCGCATGATGTTCTGGACGTATTCGCGGGTCTCAGTGAATGGAATCGACTCGACAAATTCCTGCGGATCGCGGTATTTCCCCTGTCCCATCCAGTCCTGCACGCGGTCTGATCCAGCATTGTAGGCGGCCAACGCATACTCAAAGCTGTCGAACTTGTCGACCATGATGCGGAAGTAGCGCGTCCCCAGTTGCATATTGACGGAAGGAGTGAAGAGTTGTTGGGGATTGAATTTCTTGAGCTTCTCCTGCTTGGCCACACTCTTGCCGACTTTGGGCAGAAGTTGCATCAGGCCGACCGCGTTGGCGCGGGAGACTGCGTTGGGATTGAACGCTGACTCCTGACGAATCAGCGATGCCACCAAATAGGGATCAAGAGCATTGCTGGATGAGTATTTCTTTAGATCGCCCCAAAATGGCTTGGGGAAAAGGCCTTCCCAATAAGGCCGCGGCAGGCTGGGGAGATCGAGAGCGAAGTAGTTGGGCGCGGCGTGTTTCAGGGTTTCGATCGCGGCGTCATAGCGTCCGGCATCTTCATAGAGACGCGCGATCTCGGTGGGGAGCCAGTTCCCTTTCTCCTGTTCGGCGGCGGCACGCAACTCGCGAACCGCAAAGTCGAGCAATCCGCCGTTGGCTAACAACTCTGCTTTCTGCACTCGCAGGTTGTCGCTGGGAACTTCGTCGCTTGCGATTTTGTCTGAGACGTTGATGGGTGGAACGCGGTCAAGCAGGGCGTAGTGCACCGGTGGGTCATCGCTCTTGACCTTAATCAGCCTCTGGCGCGCCAGGTCGCCGTAGTAATAATTGCGATAGCGCTGGGAGAGCTTCAGGTAGAAGGCGCGAGCCAGGGCCGCATCGTTGTCCTCCTCAGCCAACCGGGCGCGCCAATAAAGTGCGGCCGGGACCTCGGGCGACGACGGATAAAGCGCAATATGTTCGTCGAAGCCGGTTTTGGCTTCGACCACCCGGCCTTGCCGCAGGCTCAACCACGACGCTTTCCAGTGAGCATAGGAAGAACGGCCACCGTTGGGGAAACGCTGTTGCAACTCACGAAAGGAATCAATGGCGCGGTCGTAGTCGCGGCGGAGCAAATAAATATTGCCAGCAGAGAACAGGGCCTGTTCCAGCCAGGAACTGGTGGGAGCGAGTTGCCGCAACTGGTCCACCATGCGCAGAAAACTATCGTCGTCGTTGGTGCTGCGAGCAATTTCTCCCAGATTGAAGATGCGCTGGGCATTCAGTTCCGGGGGTGAGGTGGGCACTTGCTCCAGAATTTTTCGGGCTTCGCGGCTTTGCCCCCCGCGGCGCAATGCCTCGGCCAGCGAGATTTGTACCGCGGGGCGGTCAGCGGGAGGCACTGCGTCCAGCAGATTGCGGTATTCGTTGGCGGCGTCGCTGAATTGCTTCCCTTTCATCAGGAGGTCCGCGCGGGTGCGGCGGCCTTCCAGGCCGATCGGCGGAGCCTGGGTCAGGGCCACGAGCTTATTGAGATCTGACTGGACCTGGCCTGCCTCCCAACTGGTGGGCATGGTGTAGAACAGGTTGCGGAAGATGGTCAATGCCTTTGCGGGTTGGTCGGCAGCTTCGTATGCCCGGCCAAGGGCAAGTTCGAGATCAGCACGGATGGGTTGACGGTCGTTCTCCAGCAGAGTGACCGCTTCTTTCGCCCGGCTATCGGCCACCAACGCGTTGGCGTAGACCACATGGGCATCGCGAATCAGCAGCGACTCGGAATAGGTTTTGTCGAAGACACTGAACGTGGCAATTGCCTCAGCGAGGTGACCGGTCTGCTGGTAGGCGCTGCCCAGGTAGAAGTTGACGTAATCTCCCAAGTCGCCGGCTTGAGGCTTGGCACGATTCAAAGGATCGATGGCTCTGGCGTAGTCGTGATCGAGGATGTGGGCGTATCCGATGACCAGCCAGGCCAATGATCCCGCATCCTCTTTCGCATGCTTCACCGCAAAAGCCTGGACCCCGGCGTAGGCCGCAGGAGTACGGTCCTGCAAGAGTTGCCGCGCCATGGGACGGAGAGTTGCCGACGCGACAAACGCCTGGCGCATGCGGCGCAGGCGAGGTGAGGAGCGGGTGGGCTTGTGCGCTGCGGCTGGTTTCGAACTTTTCCTTTTCGGAGTGGGTGAGGACTGGGTAGTGGATTGCGCTGCGACAAGCGGAGTGAATCCCGCTGGGCCGCACAAAAGCGACCAAGCCAGAATGGCAACTACTTGTCCACGATGACCAGCCACTCTTTGAATTATCTTCTATTTTCGATCAGCGGTGGAAGTTTGGACCCAAGAGCGTAACGTCGTCTTCGGCCAGGCTGCGGATCACTTCCTGGCTAAAATAGTCGGCGCTCCCGGCAACTGTGCTTCCGTAGCGTTTGTTGTAGGTATTGCGGCTCTTATCAATGTCTTCTTTCAAGCGGTCGTAAAGGTCTTTCTTTTTTCGACCCTCGGTGACCTTGGCCTGGTTGTAGAGCTTGACCTCGTCCATCAGCAGCCGGGCGAAACGTTGGGCCTTGCGATGCACGTCGGCGTCCGCGACTGACATTTGGGCGAAGGCATCCGGGGCTGGCGCCGCGGCGGCGGCGGCCATGGCCGGAGGTGCAGCAGCAGCTTGTGCGGCAGCAGCCTCGGCGACAGCTGCGACTGGTTCTTCTACTTCCACGGGAGCCGGCCGAGCATGTTTTGGAGAATGGCCGGCAAAGGGATCTGAAAAACTTGTTGCGGCTGGCGGCGGAGGCGCAGGACTTTCGAATTTCTCGGTACTCGTAGCTTCGCTGGTGGTGTCTTTCGCGGCTTGTTTGCGCAGGGAGGCGACTTCCAGCCAAGCGCTGGCGGCGACCACCAACAGCTCGAGCGCGGAGGCATCGAGCTTGCCGCCAGAGTCGGTACCGGTGTCGGCATAGACCACGGCTGCGACTTTGTCTTTCAGGTGCAAAGGCAAGAGCAAAACCTGATCTTCAACCGGCGCGCCGAATTGCGATATGAATTTGGGGTCCATCTCGGAAACACTGGCCTTCACGGCAGTGCGATCGCCTAGGACTTTGGCTGGCGCCGAGCTGCTTACATCCAAAGCGAAGTCCTTGATGCCTTCGGTGTCGAAGGCGCGACCTTGCCAGCCAGTCGCGGAACCGGACTTGACCACGAAAAGCGCGGCGCGTCCACTGTAGCCTGAGGTGCCTTCGAGCAGAGCGCGCAAGATTTCTTTTTGCGTAGTGCCGCCGTGGATGGCAGAGATGGCCTTCAAAAGATCGCTTGCACCGCTGGCAGCGCCGCCTCCGAGGTATGGGCGCACGTCTTCCAGCACTTGCCGGACCAGCGTCTGGCGGAGCTCGGGGACTTGGCTTTCCAGGGCCCGGGCAACCGCTCGCTCGACGATTTGCTCGACTGGGGTGTTCTCTGCCATTTCTTCCTGACCGCTTGGGCGGGCACGCACGGCTTTCTCGACTATTGTGCCGCAAAGTCCTGATTATGGGGCCGGTTGACTAAGTTTTCGGGTGACGGAAGTAATGTTCTGAGGAACGGTTACAAAGAAAGCCAGACTCGCCGTAAACCCCGGCTGCCAAGAAACGTCAAAACAGTTACGCGCCGGGGGCAATTCCCAAGTAAAATAGAGGTTTCCTTTGGGCCCAGGCGTGAAAATAGTTGCATCGGACTTAGAATGAGCACCATCCAACCAAAAGTGACTGAGCCTGTCAGCGATGAAATGTCGCTGGTACAGGCGGCCAAGGGCGGCGACGTCGGGGCCTTTGAGGAACTGGTCAAGCGTTACGACCGGAACGTGTTCCGCATTGCCCAGCACATTACGCAAAACCGCGAAGATGCGGAAGACGTAGTGCAGGACGCGTTCCTTAAGGCTTACGGGAATTTGAAGCAGTTCCAGGGGCAGTCGAAGTTTTATACCTGGCTGGTGCGGATCGCGGTCAACGAAGCGCTGATGAAGTTGCGGCGCCGGCGACCGGAACGCATGGTTTCGCTGGACGAGGAAGTTAAGACGGAAGAAGACTCGCTGCCGCGAGAAGTGGCAGATTGGAGTCCGAATCCTGAGCAGCAGTACAACCAGGCGGAGTTGCGGGACATTTTGACCCGCACCATCCAGGGTTTGCCGGCGAGTTTTCGCACGGTATTTGTTTTGCGCGACGTGGAAGGTCTTTCGACCGAGGAAACTGCTGAGGCTCTCGACTTGAGCATTCCGGCGGTGAAGTCAAGGTTGCTGCGCGCGCGGTTGCAGTTACGGGAACGGCTCAGCCGTTTCTTTCAAAGACGCGAGGGCGGCAATGGGAAACAGACAAACGCGAGCGGAGATGGTAACCAGTGAAGTGTTCTGAATTTTTGCAAGAGCTGACCGACTATCTGGACGGAGTCATCGACGACCGTACAAAGTCCGAACTGGAAGACCATCTCGCCTGGTGCCACAACTGCTACGTAGTTTGCGATACCACCAAGAAGACCATCGAAATCTACCGCGACTCACAACTCTACGAACTGCCCAGCGACCTGCGCACCCGTTTGCGCACGGCCATCATCTCGAAGTGCCATGCCAAGAAGAAGGCTGGACCAGAAAGAGTCTGAGGGCCGCATTCCGTGCCTGAAGCGCACTCTGCCGGGGTGCGCAAACTTCTGCGTAGCTCACTCCTTCCCATCCGTGTAACCGCTTGCGGCGCAACCGCTTCGCGGCGCCAGGAACTCCGCCGTCACTTCTGGGCTTCTCGCTGTGCGCACACGAACCCTTTGTGGAGAAACTGAATCTAAGTACATAGGTAGATGGCTGCAGCGTGTGGCTTTGTGGGAGGTAAGAGATGGTCGGCAAATTGTTCGACGCCTTTTTCGGTTGTTGGCATGGAAATTATAGTTTTCCTATCAGCACTCGTTCACGCCGCAACTCGGCGGCTTCGCTGACCGGGACCTACGTGGTGTGTCTTGATTGTGGTAAAGAGTTGCCCTACGACTGGCAGGATATGAGGGTCATCGGCACACAGGCGGATCAGCGGCAGTATGCGCAGTCGCTGGCCACGAAGCACGCCGCATAACTAATTTCGAGAACAGCGAAAAGCCGCGACCCAGGTCGCGGCTTTTTTGTTTCGAGCGATGGATCGTCTTAGTTGCTGCTGCCGTCGTCGCGGCGCTTAAGCGTTGGACGGTCGTCCTCGTTGGTCTTGTCGTCTGAGCCGTTTTTGTCAGTGCCGGAGGCGCGCCGCAAACTAGGCTTGTTGGCGTCTTTGTGATCGACCATCTTACGGCGGTTTTCAATCGCGGCCAGACGGGCCTTTACTTCGTCGAATTCAGACGTGGTCACAGTGTACTCAGGCCGGGCCGGCAAAATGGTGGCAATCTCCTTCTGGCTAGCCTCAATTCGGTCGGGCGTCTGGGGATGGGTAGCGAAGGCTTTGTCGAGCGTGCCCGGTTTCTTTTTCTCCAGAGCCTCGATCTTTTCAAAGAATGCGACGAAGGCCTGGGGATCGTATCCCGTCTTGTACATATACTGCAGGCCGAGATAGTCGGCCTCTGCCTCAAAGCCGCGCTGGAAGCTGACAAAAGTCAAAGGCAAGCCGATGCCCGCAGCCGAGCGTACGGCGTATCCGATGCCACCGCCCACAAAGATCAATGGGATCGTACCGATATTGGCCCAGTTTGACCGGGTCATTTGGCGCATGGCATGGCGGGCGCAAACGTGCGCGATCTCGTGGGCCATAACCCCGGCGAGTTCGGCCTCTTCATCCGCTGCCAAAATCAGCCCGCTGTTAACGTAAAAGAACCCCCCAGGAAGGGCGAAAGCATTCACGACATCGGAGTCGATGACCTTGATGGTAAAAGGGACCTTGGCATCCGAGTTACGCACCAGGTTCTGTCCGATGCGGTTCACGTATTCGGTGACCACGGGGTCGCTGACCATCTTCGAGCTGGACTCGACCATCATGGAGTACTGCTTGCCCATGCGAATCTCGCTCTCCAGCGAATACCAGTCGCCCAAGCCGCGGCCGCCAATTTTGCGATTGCCGACGGCATCCACATCCTCCTCACCACCGTTATGCTTTACCTTGCTGGGGTCGGGCTCGGCCACAGGTGGAGGCGTGTTCTGCGCAGGAGTCTGGGCGGAACTACTTGCAGAGCCCGTTTGGGCGGGCGTGCTCTGCCCCGGCGTACTCTGGCCGCTTGGCGGCGCACCGGTGGACACGGTCTGGTCAGTAGTACTCGGTGTCTGGGTGCTCTGTGTCTGAGCCAAAGAGGCGCTGCTAAGAACCAGAAGGGCTGCGCTGATAAGCAAAGAGTGAAGCTTCATAACGAACTCCATTGTGACTTGGGCGGGCTGTTTCCACGATTATACGCCGCAGGATACAACGCCCCTATGGAGTAGGACGCAGGCTGTGCCAGGAAGGTTATCCGGGCGTCCCAGATGATTACGGTGCGGTTACCGGTAAAGTCCCCCGGCTTGAGGCAGATAGCTTGCTATACATTGACAGCGGGTCGTAACATGGCGCGTCCCTTTTACCCAAGGAGATTGCCATGCTCGATCGCCGCCGTTTCATGACTTTTACCACAACTGGCCTTGCAGCCGCTCTCACCGTTCGTTCCGGTTTGCTGGCGCAGTTGGATAAGACTCCCACTTCTCTGCCCGACCCGGCATCATTTGGCAGCAACGAAGACGCCTATTGGGCGGCGTTACGGAAGCAGTTTCTTATCCCCGAGGACGAGGTCTACCTCAACAATGGGACCGTCGGCTCCAGCCCGGCTCCGGTGCTGCGGGCAATCTTTGACGGGTACAACACTACGGAGAGACTGGACGAGCTTGATCCCGAAGACTATCCGATCTGGGGCTACGCAGCCTGGAACGAGTTTCGCGATCCTCTGGCGGCATTCGCAGGATGCACTCGTGATGAGATTGCCCTCCTGCGCAACGCCACCGAAGCCAACAGCTACATCGCGAATGGAATTGACCTGAAGACCGGGGACGAGGTGCTGATGACGGATCAGGAGCATCCCGGCGGCGAGCACCCTTGGGATCTACGCGCCAAGCGGTATGGAATTGTGGTCAAGAAAGTCACCCTGCCTAAGCCGGTGAAAGATTCGAGCCAGGTGTTGGATCTTTTCAGCGATGCCATCACGCCCCGCACTCGGGTGATGTTCTTCAGTCACATCACGACCAATACTGGAGTGGTTCTACCGGCGAAAGAGCTTTGTGCGTTGGCGCGGTCCAAGGGAATTCTTTCCGCAGTAGATGGTGCGCATGTGCCTGGAATGATGCGCTTCAACCTGCATGAATTGGGATGCGATCTGTATTCATCTAGTCCGCACAAATGGCTGCAAGCGCCCAAGGGGTCGGGATTCTTGTTTGTTCGGGATGAGGTGATCGACCGTGTGTGGAACACGATTGCCACCGAGGGCTGGGACGACGTCAAGATTCGCGCGGAAAGGTTTCAGCGGATCGGATCCTCGAATGTGCCGGCGCTGTGGGGGCTGCGAGCCGCCATCAAACTGGCCAACGACATCGGCTTGGAAAAGATTGAGCGCCGGCATCGACAGCTTTGCGATTACATTCTGGCGGAGATGGTGAAGCGTGGCGCGGAATCGTGGACTTCACCCGATCCAACCATGCGCTGCGCGATTGCGACGGTGAACGTCCCAGGCTTACAGCGAATGGACTTGGAAAAGTCGCTTTGGACCAACCATAAGATTCGCATCCGCGGCGGCGACCCATCGAAGCTGCGGTTGTCTACGCCATATTACCTGCAGAGGAAAGACATTGACCGGTTTCTCGAGAAATACGACGAGTACCGCCGGCAGAAGAAGCTGGCGTAGTACCAGGTCTGCTGGGGCCTAACGTATAATCTGGCTTTCAATTCATTAGGAGGGATCAATGCCTGAGTCCAAGTCCACAACAGACGCAAACAAGATTTCCCGCGACCGCCTCGCGGAGCTGTTGAACGAAGACCTTTCCCGCGAATATCAAGCCATCATCGCCTACGTCGTCTATTCGCAGGTCCTCAGCGGCGCTCAATACATGGATATCGCCGCCCAACTCGAAATCCACGCCAAGCAGGAGCTCGATCATGCCCTGATCCTCTCGCGGCAGATCGACTATCTGGGCAAAATGCCCGTGGTCATTCCCCAGCCAGTGCGCACATCGAAAAATGCGAAAGCCATGCTTCGCTACGATCTTGAGAATGAGAACGAAACTATTCGCAATTACCGTGACCGCATCCGGCAATGTGAAGCGCTCGGAGAATACGCGATGGCGGAACAGATTCGCCAGATCCTCATGCAGGAGCAGGACCATCAAATCGATTTGGCCACGGCCCTCGGCGAACAAGTTCCGGACACCAGCGGTGGACCCAAAGGACGCCCCCTGCGCAAGCGTCGCTAACGTTGGTGACATCGCCAACGTGCCAGGGTTGCGAATTGGCCGGTTCCAGGAACAGTATGACGAGTATCGGCGTGCGAGCACACTGGTAGTTGCGTTTTCTTCCGTGCCCCTCTGGGGTGGGAGTTTTCTTAACCACGGAGGACATAGAGCGGCAACGGGAACGCTCAGTCGTAATACTCCAGGCCCAAATGCGTGATGAGTTCTTCGCCGCGCAAGTGGCGCAGAGTGTTTTTCAACTTCATCAACTGGATGAAGAGATCGTGTTCGGGATAAAGCCCGGGCGCGGTCATCGGTGATTTGAAATAGAAGCTGATCCACTCCTGAATGCCGAGGCCGCGAAGCGCGGCGCTGCGTTTTGCCAGATCCATGAACAGCACCAGATCGAGCACGATGGGTGCGGCGAGAATCGAATCGCGGCAGAGGAAATCAACTTTGATTTGCATCGGATAGCCGAGCCAGCCGAAGATATCGATATTGTCCCAACCTTCTTTGTTATCACCGCGTGGCGGGTAGTAGTTGATGCGAACCTTGTGGGTGAAGTTCCCGTAGAGATCGGGGTAGAGTTCTGGCTGCAGGATGTGCTCAAGCACGGAAAGCTTGGACTCTTCCTTGGTCTTGAACGACCCGGGATCCTCCAGCACTTCCCCGTCGCGATTGCCCAGAATGTTGGTGGAGAACCAGCCGTTGAGGCCGATCATTCTCGCCTTGAATCCGGGGGCGAGGATGGTCTTGATGAGGGTCTGGCCGGTCTTGAAGTCCTTGCCACAGATTGGCGCTTCGTTCTGGCGCGAGAGTTCGTGCATCACTGGAATGTCGACAGTCAGGTTTGGAGCGCCGTTGGCGAAAGGCACACCCTCCATGAGAGACGCATAGGCGTAGATCATGGAGGGCGCAATGTTTGCGTCGTTCTTGAGTAGGGCTTTCTCGAAGGACTTCACCGACTGATGCGCGGCGCTAGGCTCAATGTAGCTTTCCGTGGAGCCGCACCAGATGGTGATGAGGCGCGTGGCGCCGGAACTTTTCTTGAATGCGCGCATGTCGGCGCGGACCTGCTCGGCCAGGTCCATCTTGTTCTTGCCCTTCTTGACGTTGGGCCCGTCGATTTTCTTCACGTAGTTGTGATCGAAGACGGCTTTCTGTGGCTTTATGGATCTGAGGAGTGGCTTCACTTTGTCGAGCAGATCACGCTCCAGCACGCCAGCCTTGGTGGCGGCGGTGTACATGTCGTCTTCGAAAATGTCCCATCCGGTGAAGACCAGGTCGTCGAGTCCAGCGAGCGGAACGAATTCTTTGATCTTGGGGGAGCGGGCGTCGGTGCGCTTGCCGAGGCGAATAGTCCCCATCTGGGTGAGCGAACCGATGGGCTTGGCGATTCCCTTGCGCACGGCCTCGACGCCGGCCACGAACGTGGTGGCGACGGCGCCCATGCCGGGAATCATGACGCCGAGTTTGCCCTTCGCGGGTTGGATCTCATTGCCGCCGGGTTTCGTATCTGCTATTTTTGCGTGCTTCCGCTGAGTCGCCATCGGGTGGCCACGTCCTTATGAGAATCTTGGGATTAAGGCAAACAGGTATGTTCTCGTATTTGTGAGCAGAATTGCAACCAAGAGGAGCGGAAGGTGGAAGATGAGAGTCCAAACGGGGCCGAGCAGGGATTGAGTGGGAAGTGCGGTTCCCGGCGTACCCTGCGTGCCCGGTGGTGAAGAGCGTCTACTTCCCTTCCAGATCGACGGTCTTTACCGGCAGATCCCAATGAGCGTCGAGGATCTCGAAGCGTTGCTGCTCTTCTTTGGCGTACGTTTCCTGGTCAGGAAACAATTGTTTCTTAAGCGCGTCTTCATCGAAGGGCTCGTTGGCCACGGTGGCGTTCTTGAAGATGATGGTGACGCGATAATCCCAGCGGCCGTCTTCGGTAGTGTGGTAGCGGGGTTGGTCCATCCAAACTTTGAGCATTCGTCCCATCTCGACTTCCTTCTTGAGCAGCGGATAGTGGTTCTTCTTGAAAAGGCGAAGGAACTCGTCGGCATGTCCCCACTTGGCCTTGTAGTAGTACTCGATGATGAAGGGTTGGCTGGTTGCAACACCTTGCGCCGGAGCCAACGTCGTAGTCATGGCGAACAGAACCGCGGCCAGAATGAAGCTCTTCATGATGATCTCCTTACGCCTTAAGAAAACCGCATTGGCAAGCAGTTCTCGGTTCTCAGATGTTAGTTCCCAGACTTATTTCGCAGCGGTCATTCTATTCTGCCAGTGCGACCTGGCGAACCAGACGATGCCCGCGACGAGGAATACTCCGATGACGGCATCGAATTGGTGAAAGTATTTGCCCAGTTCGCGCCAGTTTTCGCCGAGCTTCATGCCGAACCAGGCCAACGCGAGGCACCATATCCAGGAGCCGATAAAAGTATAGATGTGGAAACGGCCGCGGGGCATGCGGGCAATTCCGGCGGGCAACGCGATGAATGTACGAACTACCGGCAGCAACCGTGCGATGAATACAGCGAGATATCCCCAGCGCAGGAAGAATCGGTCGGCCCAGTCCAGTTCGCGGCGGCTGAGCAGAATCCAGCGCCCGTATTTCTCCACCAGGGGGCGGCCGCCATAGTAGCCGATCTCATAGGCAATGAGCGATCCCAAGTTGCAGCCAATCGCGCCCGCAGTAGCCACCCACAATAGCTTCAGTGTGCCCTCATAGACGAGGTAGCCGGCGAAAGGCATGATCAGTTCTGAAGGCAGCGGGATGCAGGCGGATTCGATGGCCATCAACATGGCTACGCCGCCATAGCTGGTGGCGGCGATCACCGACTTGATGAACAGAAACAGGATGCCGAGGATTTTCTCAGTCATGCGGAATCAGAATATGACGGGCGAGGACGCCCTGTTCGTAGCTAGAACGAGCCTTCCTGGGTAAAGGTAAAACCGGGTAACGTGGCGCCTTCGGCGCTCTTGGCGACTTTCACCCGCGTGGTGGCGGCATCAGGCGCAGTGACCTCGGCAGGGCGCAACACCGCGTATTGTGCGAACACTTCGCTGTAAACCTTGGTGACGAGGTAGTCCTTTCCGTCGTCATCCTTGCGCCAAACCTGGCCGAGTTTAATAGACTTCACCGCCACGAAAGCCTTCCTTGATTTTGCTGGAGCAAGTTCAGACTACCTAGCGGAGGCGTCCTCGTCAAATTACCGACGGACGTGAAGCACCAATCCTTCTGCTAACATTTACATTCGTTTGTCTCAGGAGAACGAGCATCCATGCCACGCGGTGTTATGGCGCGACAACCAGCTAAGACGGGACGACACGAACGAGCGCAAGTCGCGCGCCCGGTCAAGGTTCCCCACAAAACAGCTGCGGCTTCATCCCGGCCTCGCCGGGCGGGGTCCGCCGTCTCCAAGGGATCAAGATACAATCCCCTGGCTCCCGAGCGGGTTGCGGAAATCCTCAAGCGGCTGGATCAGCTTTATCCTGACGTCACGTGCGCGCTGACGCACAAAACCGCCTGGGAGTTGCTGGTGGCAACCATTCTTTCGGCGCAATCGACGGATGCGACTGTGAATCGAGTCACTCCAGAGTTATTTCGCAAGTACCCCACGGTGCAGGATTTTGCCGCGCTCTCGCCTGAGCAACTTGAACCGGACGTCCATGCCACGGGGTTCTTCCGGAACAAGTCGAAGTCGGTAGTGGGAGCTGCGAAGAGGATTGTTGCTGATTTTGGCGGTGAAGTGCCGGCGGAGATGGACCAGTTGCTGACCCTGCCGGGCGTGGCGCGCAAAACGGCCAATGTGGTGCTGGGAAGCTGGTTCAAGAAAGCCGAGGGCGTGGTGGTGGACACGCACGTTACCCGCATTTCTCGTCGTTTGGAACTGACCAAGAATACGGATGCGCCGAAAATCGAGCAGGATTTAATGAAAGTGATCCCGCGCGAGAAATGGATATTGTTCTCCCATCAAATCATCTGGCATGGACGGAGGCTGTGCATTGCCCGGAAGCCGAAGTGCATGGAGTGTCCGCTAGAGAACATTTGCCATGCCGGAGACAAGACGTGGAGCACGGTGGAGATGCATAAGAATGCGAAGTGACTCTGCTAGACTTTCTGTTTGACCCCGTCTAGGAAATCCCCGATACCCATGCGCCTTTTCACCCTGTTTGTTATCGCCGTATCCCTGAGTACCGTTGCTGCCGCCCAGACCCTGCCCGTGCCGCAGGCCATCACCGATCCCAGGCAGATCACCAGTAAGCCCAACGCCAACGTGGAGCAATTTCAGCAAAGTCTGGCGATTGAAAAACTCTATATGACGCGGCAGATTGGGCCGGCGTCTTGGTCGCCCGATGGCGAGCAGCTGGTATTCGTGGCCAACATCAGCGGCCGCAATAATCTTTGGTTGGTAGATTCCGACGGAGGCTGGCCGACACAGCTCACGGTAAGCGACCAGCGGCAGTCCAGCCCGACCTGGTCACCGGACGGAAAGTGGATCGCCTACATTTCGGACTACGACGGCGACGAGCAGTGGGACGTTTTCATGGTCTCGCCGACCACCGGGCAAGTGGTCAACCTCACACACACGCGGGAGATTTCTGAAGAGAATCCGCGCTGGTCGCCGGACGGTCGCTATCTGGCTTATACCGTGAAGCCGAAAACGTCGTCGGTTTATGAAATTGATGTCTTCGACAAGCTGATGCGGTCGGTGAAGCATGTGACTACGGGGACTGCTGCCGACAAGATAAACGACAACCCCATCTGGTCACATGATGGGAGGTCGATCGTCTATACACAGTCGCAGGCCAAGGGCACCGATTCCAACATCTACATTGCCGACGTTGCCGGCGGGGAAAGCGCTCTGCTGACACCGCATGAAGGCGAACAGCTCTATGAGGCGGATGACATTTCTGCCGATGGCAAGAAATTATTGATTACGTCGAATGCCGCCAACAGCTACGAAAACGTTGGCTTACTCGATATCGCCAGCAAGAAAACCACCTGGCTGACCAGGAACAAGTGGGAGATCGGCGGTGGCAACTTCTCTTCTGATGGCAAGTCTGTGACAT
>Ga0207064_1016_pt1 | contig 32532 bp, 19 predicted proteins | sample Alteio_BWMinCont_26_FD_153488 | JGI IMG/M metagenome (GOLD analysis project Ga0207064, IMG submission 153488) | Enriched cells from forest soil in Barre Woods Harvard Forest LTER site, Petersham, Massachusetts, United States -... | ecosystem: Environmental > Terrestrial > Soil > Temperate forest >...
GACGAAGTGATCAAATATTCCGGCTGGATGGAAAGTTCGCCCATCAAATTGATGGACTATGTGGACAGGTGCCTGCAATTGGGTTTCTTCCGCTTTCTGTGTACCGATATCAACAAAGACGGCAAGCTTGGCGGCGCCGGTGTCGACCTTTACCAGAAATTGCTTGACCATTCGCCATTTATTAAGCTGATCGCGTCGGGCGGTGTGAGCTCAATGAAAGATATTATCCAATTGAGCAAGATCAAGATCGAATCGTGCGTGGTGGGTAAAGCGATCTATGAAGGACATATCAGCATTGAAGAAATTCAGAACTGGAATTTGAAGTCGTTAATTTCCATTTAATTCCTTAGCCCGGTGCTCTCTAAAAGGATAATCCCCTGCCTCGACGTAAAAGACGGACGAACTGTAAAAGGCGTCAACTTTGTCGACCTGCGCGATGCCGGCGACCCGGTTGAGCTGGCATGGAACTACTCGCAGCAGGGTGCGGACGAGTTGGTTTTCCTGGACATTACAGCTACGCACGAACGCCGTAAAACTATGGTCGAACTGGTCAAAGCTGTCGCAAGGCAGATCAATATACCGTTCACCATTGGCGGAGGAATTAACGAAATAGCCGACGCGGATGCATTGCTGGAGGCAGGGGCAGATAAAATTTCGATCAATTCAGCAGCAGTGCGAAATCCAGGGCTGATCAATGACTTAGCGAAAGCATTCGGCGTACAGTTTGTTATCATAGCCGTGGATACCCGGCGCGTTGGCGACCAAAACCTGGTACATTTGAACGGCGGGCGCATAGCAACCGAAAAAAATACCTTTAACTGGATACTGGAAGCCGAGAGCCGTGGTGCCGGTGAAATATTATTGACCTCGATGGATCACGACGGTACTAAAGGTGGATTTGATAACGAATTCCTGAAGAAGGTTAATGATGCAGTGCATATCCCGGTCATAGCCTCAGGCGGCGCGGGTTCAGTGCAGCATTTTGTGGATGTGTTTGAGCAAACTAATGTTGACGCGGCTTTGGCGGCATCGGTGTTTCATTATGGTGAGATACTGATACCGGATCTGAAGGAAGTATTGAGACAATATCATATAGAAGTAAGAAGTCTTGCAGAAGTAAACCAATGAATATCGATTTCGACAAAAGCGACGGATTAGTTCCGGTAATTATACAGGACGAGCAAACGCTCGAAGTGCTGATGCTGGGTTACATGAACCGCGAGGCCTTTGATAAAACCGTTGCTGAAAATATAGTCACTTTCTTTTCTCGCTCTAAAAACCGTCTTTGGACCAAGGGTGAAACAAGTGAGAACTTCTTACATGTTAAAAGCATTTACGAAGACTGCGATAACGATACCCTGCTTATTAAGGTAAAAGCCGATGGCCCGACCTGTCATACCGGTGCGCGCAGTTGTTTTAAGACAGAATATAACCAAAACTTTATCCTGCAATTAGAGCAAATTATTGCCGAGAGGTATGAGCATCCGCAGGAAGGCTCATATGTGAATAAACTTCATGGAAAGGGCCTCAACAAGATCGCGCAAAAAGTGGGCGAGGAAGCCGTTGAAACGGTGATAGCGGCATTGGCCCAAACTGAAGCGGAAATGATTGATGAAACTTCAGATCTACTATTTCACTTGCTGGTTTTGCTTCGCGAAAAGGGTTTGAGTTTGGAGACGATCGCGAAGAATTTGGAGAGCAGGCACAAGTAGTTCATGGACATGGTTCATAGTTCATGGCAACGACCGTTTGGCTATGATCTATGAACCATAAGCTATAAGCCAAAAATGATTACCGCAGAAAAAATAGCAGAGCTAACCGGTCACGGCAATCCCATATTTACTTTGGAACTTTCGCAAAAGCCGGGTATCCTGTTTACAGGTGGTAACGATAAGGGCCTGGTGGAATGGAGCCTGAAGGATAATTCTTTCATCAAGGTGATGTTTCCGGTGGCGGCGTCTATTTATGCTATACATTGCCCGGCAGGTTACCCCTTACTTTTTGCGGGGCTGAGAAACGGTGATGTTTTGGTATTTGATTTTATCGAACAAAAGATCATCAAAACCTTAAAAAATCATCGTTCTGCAGTATTCGACATTAAATCAGCCAAAAACAAAAGAGAGCTCTTAGTTGCTTCTGAAGACGGCACTGTATCTGTTTGGAGTCTTGATACTTTGGAGCAGGTTTATACGATCAAAGCATCCAATGACACCGTGAGGAGTATCAGTATATCGCCGGATGAAAAATTTGTCGCATTTGGATGCAGGGATTATTCAATAAAAATTTACGAGCTCGCAGACTTTTCTCTCTACAAGATATTGACCGGTCATGCCATGCCTGTCTTTACTGTACAATTCTCACCCGACGGCTCTTATTTAGCATCCGGATCACGTGATGCTCAAGTGAAGATATGGGACAACCCTTCTTTCGAATTAATCAAAAACATTCCCGCTCACCTGTTTGCCGTTAATCATATCGCTTTTCATCCTTCAAAACCCTATTTCGCTACCGCGAGCATGGACAAAAGCATCAAAATATGGGGAGCCGATGATTTTAAACTTTATAAGATCATCAGTCGTGAAAAGGGTTATGCCGCTCATCAACTATCAGTTAATAAAATTGCGTGGGGCGGCGATAAACTTATTTCAGTAAGTGATGATAAGCGTATCATTATCTGGGGGTTAAATCTCGACTAAAATTCGCCTTTCCAATTCCGCTTAATGCCTATTGTAACAAATTGTTTACCAATTAGTTAACATGATATAATCATTTTATTTCATTGGATCACAGCGCGATAAAATTTAGCTGTTGCTACCCCGCAACTTTTGTCAAAATGCGGGCGTAAAATAACCAGATTGGTTATTGATTTACCCATAATTATTGACCCAAAATTCACGTGTTAATGCCATTCTTATGAAAATACTTTTACTTATCTCAATAATAGCTTTATGTATGTTCCTTTGGGGCGCAAAAGCTTATGCCAGTATATACGATTGGACAGGTGCTGTCAGTACCGACTGGAGCAATCCGGCCAACTGGCAATCTACCATCGGCGGAATAACCACTAATCCGGCTGCTACTTACCCCGGGAGCCTCGATACCGCCAGGATCGGAGTAATAACTTTGACTAATACGTCAAACTTCCCGGTAATTTCTGCGGGCGGCGCTACTTCTGTTGGAAACATTGTCTGGGGAACGGAAAATTATCTTACCGTTTCATTAGTGGTCAATACAACGTTTACCGTTAATGGCAATATTGAAAATACGGCCTCGGTTCCCGGAAATGGCAGCGTTAGTGCCTATGTATTTAATTTATCAGGAACAGGCACACTGGCAATCTCAGGATCCCTGAACATCGGTTACAATGATGGTTTTTCTACGGGATCTCCGGGTAATAATAATACGTTCAGCTTTAACAGTTCTATAAACCATCTCCTTATAACCGGAAATGTAGACTTAAATGCATTCCAGGGAGATACACACCACCGGGGATTTCTCCCATCGCTAAATGTCCTTGGCGGAACGGTAACCGCATCAGCCGTGCAGTCAACATTAGAGAATTCAACCACTTTAAACACACTCTTGATCGCAAGTCTTACTGTTGGCAATTCTTCGGGCAGCCCCTCAGCCACGCTTCAGTTAACAGGGGCCAATGCATTGCCTTCTTTTTCGCCATATATCACAAACACGGTTACATTTAACAACCCGGGCGCCACTGTTGAATATTCAGGCGCATCACAAACTGTTTACACCGATGCCCCTATCGCAGGTCTTAGTAATACTATATCTTATTATAATCTCAAATTTTCGGGCACAGGCGTAAAAACCGCATCAGGAGGAAACTTAAACGTGGCTGGGGATTTTACCAATACGCTGGCAAATGATGCGAACAATTATCTCTCGTTAAGCGCTTTGGGCTCGCCTTCGGCCAATACGGTAAATTTTAACGGGACAACTCAAAATTTACAGGGCGGCGGTGGGAACGGAACAACGTTTTATAACGTTGAATTCAGCAACTCGGGTACAAAAAGTATGACCAGCGGCACTTTCAGCGTTGCGGACGTTGGTGTGCTGACCATGACCGGAACCAGTACGCAACTTGCCGCCGGCAGCGAAATACTTACGCTTCTTTCAGATGCTACCAGTACGGCAACCGTAGCCGCCATACCTCTTGGCTGTAGTGTTACAGGTACAGTTAATGTGCAGCGGTATGTGCATGGAAGCCCAGCTGATCTTTCCATGCGCGGATACAGGCTTGTTTCATCTACTGTTTACACAGGCACCGCCGGCGGCTATAATGTCTCTGATGTCACCTGGTGGTTAAACGGCACCATAGTTACAGGTATTCCGGGCAATGGTTTCGACCCAAGCCCTTTGAATAACCCTTCTACTTATATCTACAGGGAAGACGTAGCATTCAGCAATGTTAATTTCCCTACGGGTAACTTCAAGGGCATAGAAAAGATAAACAATAGCCCGGTATATATGATCGGTACCCAAAAGCGATTGACAATCACCGAAACCGCCGATACAACAGTGACCATTCCTGTCGGTAACGGTACGTTGTTCTTTTTCAGAGGGAATAAGACATCGCCCAACGGCACTACAAGCGGAACAAAAACATCCTCGCCGTTTAATTATCCTGAAAACGTGACCTTCACCAACACCGGCACTTTGAATACAGGTACCGTCAACGTAAAGCTATGGTACCGCCAGGATAATTATCTGGGGTATACCAATAGTCCAAGTGTTGCCAATTCCGCTTCCCAGGGTTTTAATTTGCTGGGCAATCCCTATGCATCTACTATCAACTGGGAAAAATTCAACAGAAACTCAACGATAACAAAATCATCCCTTTACGGAGCGGGATTTACTGTGCCTGCAACCATTTGGATGTACAACCCTACCAACAAGCAATACGAACCGTATATGCAAAAAACCGGTTCAATATCCACCGCAGATACAACAACCAATGTCAATCCGGGCACGGCGGTAGGCTGCGCAACCAACATGATAGCCAGCGGGCAGGGCTTTTTTGTGAGAGCAACTTCGACAACGCAAACTTTCTCGTTCCGCGAAACGGCAAAAACGAATATACAGCCTTTAGCATCTCAATTAAGTCTTTTTATGGGTATACCGGTAGGTTCGTCCCCTGCTGTCGACGCGACATTGCGTTTGCGCATGATAAAAGATGCCAGCAACACTGATGAAATTCTGATCCGGCTAAACGATACATCCAGTGCTGCTTTTTCACCTCTCGACGATGCGGAAGATTTAGGCGGTAGCTCTGACGTCCAGGTAAGTCTGTCCAGCATATCAAGCGACAACATTAAACTGGCGATAGACAGCAGGCCGTTCCCCAAAAGATCGCCGCAGGTAATACCTTTATATGTTGACGCAGTATCGGCGGGCACGTATCAACTAAAACTGACTCAATTAAGCAATTTATCGCCTGTATACCAGGTTATGCTCAGGGACCACTATCTCCGGGATTCAGTAATCATCCACGCCGGGACCTCCTATAGCTTCAATGTTGATAAAAGTGACTCATCCACCTTTGCCGGCAACCGTTTTCAGCTGGTTATCAGCCAGGCTCCGCAAAAACAGGTTAAATTAATAGCTTTTGGCGCCGACAAAGTACAAGACGGATCACTGATCAGCTGGAAAGTACAAAATGAATATAACACCACCACATTTTACGTGGAGCGCAGCATCGATAAGGGTCAGAATTTTCTGCCGATAGGAAGCTTGCAATCCAACAGCACCGGCAGCTATAACATCGTTGATAAGAATCCGGCAAAGGGCGAAGATCAATATCGTTTAAAATTGCTGGATATCAATAATAATATCAGCTATTCCAATATCGCAACGTTATTTTATACTTCGGTGCCAAATAATTCTGTCAACCTGACGATTTATCCAAACCCGGCTGCTTCATCCATTACCTTGTCGGTGGCGCAGGAACAGAAGTTGAGCTCGTTCAAACCAGACTCTTACGATATTAAAATAGTGAACGTGTTCGGTGTGGTTGTAAAGAATGGCACATCGCAGCAGACGAGCTGGCACGCCAGCATCAGCGACCTGCAGCCTGGAACCTATATGGTTCAGGTAACCAACACTGCTAATAAAAGCCTGATCGGGATAACCAGCTTCGTGAAAGATTAAACTTTAAGTTAATAAATTACTTCTGATTGCGGCAAGCCTGTTTCGGTAAGCAATGATAAATGCATCATTATCTGCAAGTTAAATACTGATTAAAGAATGGCGGAAAAAAGCCCAGGGGATTTATTCGTAATAAATTGATTAACAATTATTTAACGTTAAATAATCAGTTTATTCTGCTGAACAACAGCACTCTAAAAATTAGTTAATTCCACAACGAAACTTTTCTAAAAATCAAGCCGTAATATTACCGTACGGTTATAGTGTACCCCTATTAAAATTAACCGTTAGTTACGTATATCAACCGTGTTTTTTTACCATGATTATTCTTCTACGTACAACATTTGATCACTTAGTTTTAACCAGCTATGAAAAAAATATTTCCATTATCACAACATCTTTTTAAGATAATCCTTTTAACGACCGCGATAATACTATGCAATAAGGCGGCATATTCACAAGCGACTTATTATGATACATACGCTTTCCGTATACCGCTTACCACGAATAATGCGTCCTTAGGTATCAGTACAGACCAAACCAACTTTGTGGCGCTGCTTAAGGTAGTGAGCCCAAATTTTATCGCGGGTCCCTGTTCAAATATGACAGGTGGTTCATCTTCGGTACCGCCATTCGCCATTATTGACAGCGCCTATTCCACGGCAACCGAATTAAATTACCAGATAGAAAACTGGGACAGCACGACAGGTACGATATACTTTTGGGTAAAGGTGCCAACGCTTTATAAAAGCGGCTCGCCCAACGGCTCAAATAAATTTTACGTGTATTTTGGCCCTACCGGCACTACCGCCGTTTCGCATACCACTGCCTGGCAAAAACTAACCTGGAGCAATGTTACCGCCGCAGCCGGCATCACTTACGGGGGGGTATATCACTTTAATGAAAATCCAGCAGGCGCGGCGCCGCAATTTTCGGACGGAACGGTGAATAACAATAATTTATCGACCGTTAATGTAGGGTCCGTAACACAAAACACCTCGTCCGAGATCGGCAATGGTATTACTTTATCGACCACATCAGTGATGGCTATTGGTGTAACTGGGATGCCAAACACTCAGAACGACCAATCATTGTCCCTATGGGCAAGTTATCCGAGTACCCCGCCGAACACCGCAAATTTTATAGTACTCGAAAACAGTACAAACCCCGCTTTAACCGGTAACGGTACCCAATTGGGTGTACTGGTCGAAGCGGCAGTTACGCCATTGCCTCGTGTACAAACATGGCGGTGGGCCAATAGAAAAACACCCTTGGTTCAATACGGCGTGGCGCCAAGTTCAAATGTGTGGCACCATTACGCCTATACTTACCAGGCATCAACCAAAACAAGTTGGCTTTATATCGACGGCGTATTAGTTTCCGGGCCGACTTCTGATAGTGCTAATCCACCGTTTTCCGGGACCGTTGACATGGTTTCTTTCGGCGACTATATCAACAATAACATCGGCGGCAGTGGGTTACATACCGTGGGCGGACAAAACTATACCGGTACAATGGATGAGGCACACATTGTAGGCTGTACTTTAACTGCCGATTGGGTGAAAGCCGAATATGTCAATCAAAGTACCGCGTCGACTTTTACCACCGCCGGCTCCATGCAAACCAACTCTGCAAGGGCCTCGTTAGTTGCAGGCTATTTAACGTATACCTGGAAAGGTGTAAACACCGACCCTACTAACGCCGCCAACTGGAACAATACAACCTCGGGCGTTAACAATGAAGTGCCTGTCAATGCAAACGTAAACTGGATCATCCCCGCCGGTTTGACCAATTACCCTAAACTAACGGCCAGCACTGGCTGTTATAGCGTGACAATCGGATCGGGCGCTTACGTCAACCTTAATGGGATGACCCTAAGCATTGGCTGCAATATTTATAACAGCAGCGGCGGCCAAATACTTTATAACAACAGCAATAATTCGATCATAAACTGGAACGGCGCGTTGTCTTCTCAATATTACTACGGAAGCAGCACAGCGCTTACAGCCGAACTTGGTGGAATGACCATCAACAATTCGGTTGGCGGAACCATTAACCTTACCGGCGGCCCGGTTGATATTTTCAGCCAGGTTACGATGACACAAGGCAGCCTGGTTATTGGTTCGTCACCCGCTTCTTTTACATTGAAGAGCAGTTCAACACAAACGGCTAATTTTGGGGCCATACCTTTAGGCAGCAGCGTAACAGGGACAGTAAACGTAGAACGCTTTGTAAAAGGCAGCTACCCTACCGATCTTTCGAAACGCGGCTACAGGCTAGTGTCATCCACGGTCTATACAGGCACGGCAGGCGGATATAATGTATCTGATCTGTCGTGGCTTGCGAATAGCGCTATAATAACCGGCCCTGCCGGCGGTGGCTTTTTCAGCGTCGGGAATCCGTCCACCTATATATACCGCGAAGATATATTGCCCAGCAATGCCAACTTTACAACCGGCGATTACAAAGGGATAGCGGCCATCAATAATACCCCTTCCTATAATATCGGTACGCAAAAATGGCTGACGCTAACCAACATCAATGATACTACGGTCACCCTGCCGGTGGGTAATGGCGTACTGTTTTTCTTTAGGGGAAACAAAGTAAATAACGGCAGCACCTCCGGCACGAAGACGACTTTACCCTATAACTACCCGGAGGACGTGACATTTACCAATACAGGCACGTTAAATACCGGCACAGTGAATGTGAAACTATGGTACAGACAGGATAATTACCTGGGATACACTAATGACGTTAATCTCGCCAATGCGGCTGTAAGGGGTTATTGTTTAGTTGGTAATCCCTATGCTTCAACCATCAACTGGGAAAAATATAACCGGAACAGTACAGTAGCTAATTCGTCTATATATGGCGGCGGCGGTCTGGCGTCGACTATCTATATGTTCAACCCGACGAACAAGCAATATGAGGCCTATATGCAGAAAACAGGAACTATCAGCGCCTCGGACACTACGACCAATCTGGATCCGGGAACTGCGGTTGGATCTGCCAGCAATATGATCGCCAGCGGGCAAGGCTTTTTTGTGAGGGCAAGTTCGGCTACACAAACTTTGTCGTTCAGGGAAACGGCCAAAACCACCGCGCAGCCTTCGACGGCAAAAATTGATATCCTGATGGGTACACCAAAAGGATCGGCGTTGGCAGAAGAGCCATTGATCCGGCTTCAAATGGCCAGAGATTCTATTAACACTGACGAAATTGTCGTACGCCTCAACGACAAAGCCAGTACAGCTTACTCCATATACGAGGATGCCGAAGATATGGGCGGCATAAGCCCCCAGGTAAGTTTGTCTGCCTTGTCAAGCGACAGCGTTAAGCTGGCCATCGATGTATTGCCTTTCCCTAGAAAATCGCCCCAGATAATACCAATTTATGTCGACGCGATGTTCAGCGGACCATTCCAGCTAAGGCTGACGCAAATAAGCTCTCTATCGCCCGCGTACCAGGTGATCCTAAGAGACCTCTACCTGAAGGACTCCGTGATCATGCACACGGGTACCTCCTACAGTTTTGATATAGATAAAGGCGACTCATCGACTTTCGCCGGCGGCCGTTTTCAGCTGGTTATCAGCCAGGGGCCTCAAAAACAACTCAGGCTGGTAAGCTTTGGTGCTGAAAAAGCACCTGGAGGATCGCTCATAAGCTGGAAGGCAAGGAATGAATACAACACTACAACTTTTTACGTGGAACGCAGTACCGATATGGGGCAGACTTTTCTTCCTATAGGCAGCCTGCAGTCAAATAGCACCGGAAGCTATAACCTGGTTGACAAGAACCCGGTAAAGGGCGAAAATCAATACAGTTTGAAACTTTTGGATATCAATGATAATATAACGTATTCAAACATCGCGACATTGTTTTACGCGTCGGTATCCGACAACTCTGTCAATGTCATGATTTATCCAAACCCCACAGCTTCAACTATTACTTTATCGGTAGCACAGGATGACAAGTTCAGCTCTTTCAAAATAGATTCTTACGATATTAAAATAGTGAGCTCTTTCGGCGTAGTTGTAAAGAAGGGCACATCGCAGCAGGCAAGCTGGCACGCCAACGTTGGCGACCTGCAGCCAGGCACCTACATGGTACAGGTGACCAATAGCAACAATAAAAGCCTGATCGGTATAACCACCTTTGTGAAAGATTAGGCTATTTTGACTAAATAAGCCGTTTGATGATGCGCAACCTGTGGGTATAACGCTTCTGTTCTTCGGAATAGACACCCTGACTATCAATGCTGTCGATCTTTACACGACCCGACGCATGAATGATTTCGGAGCTATTTAGCATGATACCCACGTGTGTTATGCGTCCTTCGTCGTTATCAAAAAATGCCAGGTCGCCTAACCGTGCCGCTGAAATAAAATCTACGGTCTCTCCCTGTTCGGCCTGCATACTGGCATCGCGTCTCAGGTATACGTTCTGCAGTTTATATACGGCCTGTGTAAAGCCGGAACAATCAATGCCATAATGCGTACGGCCACCCCATAAATATGGCGTGTTTAAAAAGGATTTCGCGGTCACATCAAGCGGCTCGGTTTCACCTATCTCGCCAATGATCTCAAATTTTTCGTTATTGATATGACAGGTAGTGCCTTTTAAAAATACAAGCGCACTCCCAACAGGAAGATACAATACGCTGTTATCGGGCTTTTTCCATGCCTGGGTAACGGCACGGTAAGTAATAGGAGGTGCTACTTGTTTCAGGCTCTTATAAGCAATATGCCCAAGCATTACAAACTGCAGCCGGCCTATCCAGCCCTCATATTCGTCATAAGCGGTAACAACCTTTACCCATCTGTCGGTCCACTCCAGGATTTCAAATGCCTCGCCAAACAATATCTGTGAAACTTGTTCGCTTTTATCGCTGGGTTCGGCCCTCAAAGGTATTAAAGCTAAATTACAGATACCGTATTCCATGTGTGGGTCGAAGATTCAGGGGCTTAAATAACTTTGCAACTATAGGTTAAAATTTTGAATAAAAAAACAAGGGGACGTATTTCTCACACATCCCCCTATTGGTAAAGATATAAATATCTTGTTATTCGTTCATATGCAGCCATTCTTTTTTAGCCAGCAATTCTTCTTTTGATTCACGCACGTCTTCGTCGTCCACACAGCAGTCAACCGGGCAAACGGCGGCGCACTGGGGTTCGTCATGGAATCCAACGCACTCTGTACACTTATCGGGAACTATATAGTAGATGTCATCAGACAATGCAGCCTGTGTCTCTTCTGCATTTAATGTATTGCCATCGCCAAAATCGATAAGCCCCTTCAGCCCCGTTCCGTCCGAAAAACGCCAGGCAGCGCCTGCATCATAAATAGCGTTATTTGGGCATTCTGGTTCACAGGCCCCGCAGTTGATGCATTCGTCGGTGATTTTAATCGCCATATTTTCTTAATATCTTATATTCTGAATTACCTTTGCCCCGCCAATTGGGAATGCAAATATAACAAAAAATCACTTTGGGGATTTAAAACCCTACCATTTATATGTCAAAATTTGAAATACCCTACTTAACAGATGTATTTTCTACGTTAGGGCAGCAATTATGTTACCCTAACGAGGATTTAACTTATACTATACAAAATGAATGCCAGTATAATGCGTGGTTTACAGCGGCCAGCGTTGAACAGGCCGTAAAAGCCATCGGGCAAATGCTGAACAGGGATCATCTGCAAACCTGGCTCGGCAGGTACTCAATAAAACTACATGGGCCCAAAAGGGTCGGCCTGGTGCTGGCGGGAAATATCCCATTGGTTGGTTTTCACGATGTTCTGTCTGTATTGGTATCAGGAAATTTTGCACTTATCAAAGCTTCCTCACAGGACGCGAGGCTGATCACCGAGGTATTAAAAAGATTAATTGCAATTGAACCTGCTTTTGAGCAGCAATTTGGTTTCACAGAACGGTTAAAGGATTTTGACGCCGTAATTGCTACCGGCAGCAACAATACATCCCGCTACTTTGAATATTATTTCGCTAAAGTGCCGCACATCATCCGCAAAAACCGTAACAGCGTGGCTGTACTGACGGGGAACGAAACTACGGAGCAATTGTATGCGCTCGGCCATGATATTTTTGATTACTTCGGGTTGGGCTGCCGCAACGTTTCCAAACTGTTCGTACCGCAGGGATATGATTTTGTACCTTTCTTTGAGGCTATAGAGCCTTATAAGAACATCATCAATCATCACAAATACAATAATAATTACGATTATAACAAGTCGATCTATTTGGTGAACCGCGATAAACACCTGGACAACGGGTTCCTGCTTGTTAAGGAGGATGAACGCATGGTGTCGCCGCTGGCGGTGCTGTTTTTTGAATATTACGACGATTTACAATCGCTGGATGAAAAGCTGAATCGTGAAAAGGATAATATTCAATGTATTGTAACTACTACGCCTCCTCCGCCAGCTGGCGGAGGCTGGGGGGCCACGGTTGATTTTGGCCGGAGCCAGCAACCCGCGCTATGGGATTATGCTGATGGCGTAGATACGATGGATTTCTTGACAAAGCTTTAAAATAACGGTACCTTTGGACGGAGCCGAGGCATTTGTTATACGTTGGACGTTATACGTTATACGTGGATTTTAGTAAAAAGAATTAGAACGTAATACGTACAACGTAAAACGTACAACAAAATATGTACATCATAAAAGTAAAGGGCGTAGCCAAAATACCTGATTATGTACAGTTGCGCGATGACCAGTTTACCCTGCTTGCGTATTTCAGGGTCGACAGGCCCGAAAAATCGCTGGATAAAGTGGGGCTGGGCAGCAAAACAGAATATATTATGAATATTATCCGGGACTTGCCGTTTGGCCAGATCCTGAAATTAGAACTCTAAAGAATGGTCGGGAACTCAATAATAAAACTCAACGGCGTTGATATTTTTCAGCAGAAAAACCTTGTACTTTCTCACGTCGATCTTCATATCGATAAAGGCGATTTCGTGTGGCTCATCGGGCAAACGGGTTCGGGCAAAAGTAGTTTGCTGAAGGTTATCTATGGCGACCTGAATGTCGCCGGCGGCGACGGGCACGTTTGCGGTTATGAATTGTCCAGGCTTAACCAAAAGAATATTCCCTTTCTGCGCCGCAAGCTGGGTATCGTTTTTCAGGATTTTCAATTACTCACCGATCGCACGGTAGAACAAAACCTGCAGTTTGTGATGCAGGCCACCGGCTGGACGGACAAAAAACTGATCACCGAAAAAACCCTGGATGTACTGGAAAAAGTAGGCCTACGCTCTAAATTGAAAAAGATGCCGCACGAGCTTTCCGGCGGCGAGCAGCAACGTGTAGTTATAGCTCGCGCCTTAATTAATGATCCAGAGATCATCCTGGCCGATGAGCCCACCGGCAACCTCGACCCGGATACTTCCGAAGAAATTGTACTGCTGCTGAAACAGATCAGCCAGTCGTCGGGCACGGCTATATTGATAGCCACGCATGATTACCACATCATACGCACCTTTCCATCGCGCATCATCAAATGCGAAAACGGCAAGGTATTGGAGGATGTGCAGATAGCATAGTGCAATTACCAAGCTGTAATTAGTTAAGCTCTCAAAAAACCAGGATAATACATACTTATTTGCTTTTAGCATTACGGGGCGTTATTAACTATTCTTTCAAATATTAACTTATATCTATTTTTTTACTTATTACGAAAGCAATTTATTTGTTTAGATAAGTTATTACCGTTAAAACACGGTATAAATAGGGTGTTTTAACGGGTTGAAAATCTTTGAGTTATGAAGTAACTTTCTATCAAGGCAACGCAATCACAATTTACCACTATTCTTTCTCTGAATTGTGAGGTTACCGTCGACAAAACCCTGATTGATATTTATGGCATTTGAATTAGGCACTTTAATAAATCTAATTAAATTAGGTCAAGTCGTACCTTTTATTGGTAATGAGCTTTGTATATTAAAAGACACAAGGAACAATGATGAGGAAATAACGATTGAGAATTTTTTAGCGGAAAAGCTTGCTGAATTTTTAAAGATCCCTTATGACAAAGATAACCAAAGACTTAGGGATATTGCATTTGAGGCCGAAAAGCGAAACCTAAACGTTATCAGTTTAATTAGAGGCTTTTATAACAATATAGCACCGGGGAAACTATATACTAACTATAAATTTAAAACTGATAATTTCGAAAGACTTGCGAGGATAAAGGAGTTCACGACTTTTCTTTCAGCGTCTTTTACAGATGTGTTAAAAAATACATTGATAGACATTCGGGGTCCTGAAAATGTGATAGTTATTAATTACACGATAAGCAAAGTTTCATTGCAAATCCCCAAAGTGCCCGCCGATAAAACCCTGGTCATAAATCTTTTGGGGTCTGCAACTGAGCAAACAGAGTTTGCAGTTACGGATGAACAGCATTTGGAGTTTTTTTATAATATCACATCATCCGAAAATAATTTTGATAAGATAAGGGGCATTATTGTTGAACGTACCAACTCCAATGTTTTTCTTTACTTAGGTTGCAATTTCCCTGATTCATTTAACCGTTATTTAGTTCGCAGCATTACTCAAACAAGGTATTCCGGAGAGTCTGTTGCAAAAAACATCTTCATTGATATACCACCAATGAATTCCAAAGAAAAAGCGTTCTTTCAAAAGTATCGTTCGGACTTTGTAAACCAAGATGAAATTTTGGAGGGCATAGCCCCCGGAAGGTTAAACGGGGATGATATTGTGGCGCGCTTACTTAATTTGTTTTACGCCGAGCTTGAGCCCCCTGAGCCAAAGGAGGTGGCTCTGACTTGTAAAGTATTTTTATCTTATTATTGGGAAGACGAAACCTATGTTGCAAGTTTGCAACGCCAGCTGAACATAATGAATGTTAATAATTGGCGCGATAAATCAGAGTTGACAGGTGGCCCAAACCAGGCAGAGATAGAGAAACAGATAGCTGCACACGAAATATTCATGCCTCTTATTTCTAACAAACTGCTTGATAAAATATCTTCTTCTTCAAATGAAAAAGATGCTCCTTACTCTGCAAGAGTCGAATGGCCATTTGCAATTGGAAAGTACAATGCATTTAATAGCAGCGATAAATATGGCGGTAAAAACAGCTTCACAATTATCCCTATCCTGATTGATGTTCAATGGAAAGATGAAAGAATACCCAAGGTTTTCGGGGACAATGCCGCACACCAATATCCGTTAACAGATGGTCAGTTGTTAAAAATCCTTAAATCGGTCTGCCCCAAATAAAATGAATCATGAAAGTCGTCGAAAAAGATAATCATAATACACAAAAGCAACCAAAGGATAAGTATGCTCCTGAGTACCTGATTAAAAACCCCTATCCGGGTCTTGATCCATATAGCGAGCAGCTTGAAGAATATTTTTTTGGAAGAGATAACGAAAAACGCGAGATACTTCAAATTCTCGAACGATTTACCATCTGTTTTCTTATCGGTAAGTCTGGCTTAGGTAAAAGCTCATTGCTTAATGCCGGCCTTGTTCCTGAATTACGCAGGACATGCTTTGCACCGGTATATGTGAGAATCAATTTTGATACTGATCAAGCGGGCAGTATTCAGGCTAATTCAAAATCTACGAAAAAAAAAACTATTCTTGAACAGGTTAAGGAGATCATAGAAGAGAAAATAATAGAGATCGACCCCAAAGCTCCTTCAACTGAGTTTAACGGGCGATCTTTATGGAAGTATTTCCAGGAAGTTAAGCTTTTCGGTGGCTTTCTAAAGCCAATTTTAATATTTGACCAGTTTGAGGAAATATTTACAAGGGGGAAAGATCAGCAGAATGAGATAAATGATCTGCTGGTCGAAATGATCAACCTGGCGGAAAACACTATCCCTGTTGAGGAACAGCGGGACTATATAGAACGAGGCGAAACTATACCTTCCAATATCAGCAAGAACTACAGGATAATTTTTGCCCTTCGCGAAGATTATCTTCCCCAGCTAACAGGCCTGAAAAACTATTTGCCTTCGTTAAGATATTGCGTTTACCGTTTGCAACAGATGCCCGGCTTACAGGCGTTCAACGCGGCTTTTATGCCGGCGCAAAAAGCCAAGCCGCCCCTGCTTGATGAGGCAACTGCCTGGGAAATCGTAAATAAAATAACGCAATCGCTCGACGATGAGGTGGATTTTAAAGGGCTACCGGAGGTCGATAACAAAGGCAACCTGAAAAAAAGCACAGGTCTGCAAAAAGACAATCCTTTTGGAGAAGATATTGAGAATAAACGGGTGGAGCCTTTTCTGCTAAACCTTCTTTGCTTCAAACTTAATAAAGAAAAAAAAGGCGAAACTATAACTATTGAAGAAGTAAAAAAACGCAATCTTACCGACCTAGTAGATGAACACTATAGAAAAACTATAGGCTGGAAGTTCAGCCTTGGGATGGCCATGGAGGACGAGCTGGTTACCCCGGATGGCAAGTTCAGGAAATATTCTCAAAAAGATAGTTTTACCGGGCGCCGAATATGGTCGTTCAGGCTGGGCAAACTGAGTGAGGAGGATTGCGATTACCTGATCAACCAGAAACTGATCAGGAGGAGGAAGCTAAACAATATAGATTATTTTGAGCTGATTCACGATGTGCTGCTCCCTATAGTATCAAGGCGAAGGAAGATAAGAGCTTTGGTCACGAACGTGGCTATTATGGCATTTATTTTATTGATAATCAGCATACCTAGTTTTGCCATCTTTGAGCAGAAATTACAAAAGCAACAGAACGAGCTTAGATTACAAAAGCAACAGAACGCGCTTAAATTACAAAAGCAACAGAACATACTTAATTTACAAAAGCAACAGAACGAGCTTAGATTACAAAAGCAACAGAACGCGCTTAAATTACAAAAGCAACAGAACATACTTAATTTACAACAGGAACAGAACGCGCTTAAATTTCAAAAGCAACAGAACATACTTAATTTACAAAAGCTACAATACGCGATTGAATTGCAGCAGCAGCACGACTCGCTGAAATCGCAACAGCGGCAGGCCGCATATGATCTAAAATTTTCACTCCTTGAAGAGAATATAAGAAGAGACAGTCTCATCAGTGTTTACCGGGCAGATTCAGTTGCTTTAGCCTCAAATTACCTTCCACAGCCTGAAAGAAAATATGAAGCGATACGTGCTTATGATTTATTGCCGGCGGATTTCAAAAAGCAAGACTATATCAGGACCAATGTGTTTAGTGCATTGGCTAACAATTTGTGGATAAGCGGGCCCTCCCATCCGTCCGCATATAACTCATACGCAAACAATAATAAATATAGCTCTTTAAATAACGTTCTGATAACACCCGACGAATATTACTACAGCATTCCTCTTCACGGAATAGAAGACAATAAGAAACATCTTGTGATAAATGATCCGCAGCTTGTCAAAGCATGGCTAAATCAAACCGGTACCATGGTGGTTTTGGAAAGAGCTATAAAAAAAGGAGATACAACAACTAAAACTATCACTATACAGCTATCTTTTCAAGAACAAAAACCTAATTTCCCTCTGAAAATTAACCAGGATGTCGTATCCGTGGTTTTTGACGAGAGTCTGCAAACCTGCATTTTCAGTACACGATTTCCTGGTGCCATATACAGATTACCGTTAAATGGCTTTCTTGAAAACATATATACATTCAAGGGGAATAACCAATATGCATTCCTTGTTAACAAAGGAAAAGGAAACTATTGCGGTATTGTTAACGACGGATCCAGGATAGATTTTGATTTGAGCAATTTAAAACCTTCAGTTCCCAAACAGCTTGTCCCCAAAAAAGAGATCGTTTCGGCCGTTACCTATGTTGGCACAGCAAAAATAGCGATGGTGATCGGCTGCGTTAGCGGGAATATTTACAGAGTCGACAGGCAGGGTAACGCCAATCAGTTTTTAAGCTTAACGAGGAACTTAACATATCGTACAAGGGTCACAAGTCTTGCTTCGTGCCAGGTCAATCCAGCGCATACCTGGCTGGCTGCAGGATACTTTCGGCATTCTCTTATACTTTGGGATCTTAATTCGCCCGATCAGCCAATGTACATAACCGACGAGGATCAGAATAAAAAAGATACAATCAGCCATCGGCTTTTCATAGATATGGGCAGCAATAATTCTATTTCATCATTGGCATTCTCAAAAGCAGAAAATAAATTAATTGTAACAAGCAACCAGGGAGAAGTTTATTTTATTCCGTTGTCAATGTCAGCCCTAAAAGAGGAAGTGAAGCAAAAATCCAATTAAGAATATGGAAAGAATGAATAGCCGTATGGGATGCAGAAACTTGTGGAGCAAAGCAGGTATCGCGTTGCTGATCTGCTTCGCCGTTATCGCGCTTCAAACAAATGCTCAAACTAATTCCGTTTCAATCAATAAAAAAGCCCCCCCCCAAAAAAAAATAAATATTGACTCTCTCCTGCAGGAAATGAGAAATGCGTACTATAATGGGCAATATTTAAAAATGGATACCATTTTTAATCAATACAAGGCTTCTTCTAGTTATCTAAATGTAAAAAAATATGATCAATCGTTTTATGAGATCATGATTGAACAAAGACTCAGTGATGAATACCGGGAAAACGAAGCTAATAAATTACAGGACACATTGGATAATATCGTAAAACCACGTCCATGGTCACTAGGACTTTCCTCCGGTATCACAGTTTCAAAGCTAGGGCACCCTGGCTGGCTTGAAGGTATTATGTTTGGGTATCATCATACCCCCGAAGACATAATCGCTCTAGGATTTGACGTTGGATTATTCTATCAAAGGATGCCTTTTTCATTCAATTTGATTCAAAATAAAGACAATAACAACAACTATATATCAAGCGGGTATTTGCTTCAAACAAACGGGTATTCCTCGTTGATTGATATCCCAATTTATGCTACTTTGGATATAGCAATGCCTGAGAACAAAGGAGGTGTTGGAGTCAGTGCGATTATTGGTATTGATCTGTTGCATATGCATTCAACTTATGTCGCAAACTATTATCATGAATATAATTACAATGAGACCTTTGACCCGGCTAATAATTCATATACTTTGACTTATAGTAAAACCTACAATACGAACTATCAAGACAATTCTTTTTTTGAGAAGAGATATTCGATCAACTTAACTTACGGGTATAATATCTATTGGCAATTCTTACACCACTATTCATTTACTTTTTCTCCTGCATATTCATATGGCTTATTGAAAGGACCGTATAGTATTAAGGATGTAAATTATACGCAGCATCCCAGTTTCTTTGTGTTCAGAGTAACGTGCAGCTACTTATTTAATAGTTTAAAAATGAAATAAAAAAACATCAGGCTCCATTTTAGCCTTTATCCCTGAAATGCCTTTCTCTTTCCGCGGTATTTGCAGCCCGTGATTCGGCGATATCATATTCAAGTTCAGGGTCGATGTTTGATTCTTCAACCCTTTTTGCCTTTTCCATCAATTCCTCGTGGTGGTCCTTCAGCCATTTGAGTTGTTTTTTGCCGTATGAAACGCGTGTAAACAATACAAATAACACCGGAACAATGAAAATGGATATACTTGATGAAGCGATCATTCCGCCCAATACGGTAATACCGATTGTATTCCTGGACTCTGCACCGGCACCCGTGGCAAATACCAGTGGCAACACACCGAAGATAAAGGACATGGATGTCATAATGATCGGCCTGAAACGCAAGCGTACCGCTTCGATGGTCGACTGTAACAGCGGCTCGCCACGATCAACGCGCAACTTGGCGAATTCAACGATCAGGATAGCGTTTTTGGCCGATAGACCGATCAGCGTGATAAGGCCAATCTGGGCATATACATTGTTGGTGATTTCCTTACCCGTTATTACGGGAAAAATTGTAAGAAAGACAATAGCACCAAAAGCGCTTATCGGCACAGCCAGCAGCACGGAGAAGGGTACCGACCAGCTTTCGTATAATGCCGCCAGGAATAGGAATACAAAAATGATGGAGAACAGGAAAATAAAAATAGTAATATTCCCTGCTTTGATCTCTTCGTAGCTAAGGCCCGAAAACTCATAGGTATAACCACGCGGCAATGCTTTGGCCGCAATTTGCTTAAGCGCATCCAATGACTGACCGCTACTGTACCCCGGCGGAATGGAGCCATCCACCTCCGCCGACCGGAATATGTTGAAGTGTGATATAGACGTTGCTGTTGCATCCGCCTTATAAGTAACCAGGGTGCTCAAGGGAAGCATGTTGCCGGCCTGGTTGCGCACATAGTATTTGTTGATATTGCTGATTAGCGCCCTATAGGCAGTGTCGGCTTCAATAACGGCATGATAAGTACGGTTGTATAAAGTGAAATTATTTACAAATAAACTGCCCATGAAGGCCTGCATGGTGGAAAATACATCGGATATGTTTACGCCCAGTTTTTCGCATTTTTCGCGGTCAACTGTTACAGTAAAGCTTGGGGTGTGGGCTGTAAACGAGCTAAATGCCGTTGAAGTAGCCGGCGTTTTTTTGGCGATAGCGACAAATTTTTGCACATTTTTTTCAAATGCGTGAATATCATCGGTCGAGTTTCCCTGTTCTATTTGCATGGCAAAACCTGCCGCGATCCCAATACCCCTTATCGGAGGCGGCTGAATGGCTACTACGGTAGCATTTTTTATCCCAGCTTTTGCTACCCGCTTTTTAATATTGTCCATGATGCCCTGCACCTGGGTTTGCGGGGTAGTCCGCTCATCCCAGGGGGTCAGCATACAAAACATGGTGCCGCTGTTATTACCGCCGCCACCGAGTACATTAAAGCCCGACGAACCCACAAAGTGCATTATCCCCGGCGTGGAGCCGACGATCTTCATCAGTTTGGCAAGCACAGCATTAGAAGCTGTAGTAGAGGAAGCATCGGCCATTTGATAAGTAACAAATAATCGCCCGCCATCTTCCGAAGGTACAAAGCCCGATGGTTTGCTTTTGAAAAGCAAGTAGGCGCCAGCACAAATACAGACCAGCAAGATGACTATATATCTCGCATTTTTTATACTTCGCCTAACGCCGTTGGCATATTTACCATTAAGCTTATCGAACATGTGGTTGAACCGGTCAAAGAAAACGCGGTCAAACCACGCAAAAAACTTGTCCACCCAGTTCTTCGGGTTTGCACCGTGGTGCGAGGGCCTCAGCAAAAGCGTACAGAGGGCAGGCGTTAGCGACAGCGCGATAAAGGCCGAAAAAATTACCGATATAGCTATGGTGATGGCAAATTGTTGGTAAAGCCGGCCAACAATGCCGGGAATAAACCCAACCGGAACGAATACAGAAGCCAAAATAAGCGCGATAGCAATTACCGGCGCCGATATTTCCTTCATCGCCTGGTAGGTCGCTTCTTTTGGCGACATGTGCTGTTCATCGATATAATGCTGTACGGCCTCAACTACAATAATGGCATCGTCAACCACTATCCCGATAGCCAGTACGAACCCAAACATGGTGAGCGTATTGATAGTGAACCCTAAGGGGATGAAAAAACAGAAAGTCGACAAAATGGATACCGGGATGGCCAATATCGGTATGATGGTAGAGCGCCAGTTTTGAAGGAACAGGAATACGACCAAGGCAACCAATGTCAGGGCTTTAATCAGCGTGCCGATCACCTCCTGCATGGACACCTGGATAATGGTAACCGATTCAAAGGGAACAACGTATTGAACATCCGGCGGGAATGATTTTTTTAGCTCCGCGAGTTTTGCATAAACATTGTCGGCGGTTTGCAGGGCATTGCTTCCCGGCGATTGAAAGATCATTAACAGTGAACAACGGTTACCATCAACGAAGGAACCGCCTGAGTAAGTGAACTTGGCGAGCTCAACGCGGCCAATGTCTTTCACATAGATCATTTTATCCGTTCCGGGGATGTTTTTTACTATCAGCTTTTCATATTGCTCGGGTTTGCTGAGCATGCTGTTAACCACTATGCCGGTTTCAAAGGCTTGTTTTGGGTTTTGGGGCGGTGCGCCTACCGACCCGGCAGCAACGTAAACGTTTTGACCGCTAAGCGCAGTAGTTACGTCTGAGGGCATCAGGTTATATGACGCCATTTTATCAGGATTAAGCCATATCCGCATGGCGAATTGGTCGGTACGCGCTTGCACATCACCCACGCCCGGTACCCTTAAAATAGCATCCTCAATAAATGTATTAGTATAGTTATCAAGAAAGGTAATATTATGCGTTTTTTTTGGCGAGTAAATGGCTACCAGCATCAATTGGTCGGGATTGCTGGCACGCACGGTCGCACCCAGTTTACTCACAACTGACGGCAAAAGTGGTGCCGCGATACCCACGCGGTTCTGCACGTTAAGTGCAGCTATCTGCGGATTGGTACCGATATCAAATGTTACCCGTAAGTTCATGCCGCCATTATTGCTGCTGCCGCTTTGCATGTATTCCATGCCGGGGGTACCGTTTACCTGTTCCTCAATAGGAATAGCAACGGTCTGCTCCACCGTTTGCGCGTCAGCGCCGGTATAGCTGGCGTTAACCCCTACACTTGGCGGCGAAATATTAGGATATTGGTCAACAGCAAGGTTGAAAATGCATATCACCCCGGATATCATCAAAACAAGGGAAATGACGATAGCGGTTACCGGCCGTTTTATAAAAGTATTGGCAATCATGCTTCGCTTGTGTTATGCAGGTCACGTGATTTCTGTAATTCAAACTCCAATTCCGGATCGATATTCTGTGCTTCAACTTTTTTCGCTTTTTCCATCAGCTCTTTGTGATGTGCCTTCAGGTATTCCAATTTCTCCTTACCGTAGGCCCAGCGGGTGATGAGAACAAACAGCACTGGTACCACGAAGATGGCGATGGTAGAAGCCGCAGTCATGCCCCCCAGTACGGTCAGACCTATTGTACGCCGGGCCACTGCACCTGCACCGCTTGCGAAAACCAATGGCAGCACACCCAGTATAAAGGCCATAGAAGTCATGATGATCGGGCGCAAACGAAGGCTTACGGCTTCAAGCGTTGAAGCAAGCAGGTCTTCGCCGCGATCTACGCGTACCTTGGCAAACTCCACGATAAGGATCGCGTTTTTTGCCGCCAGTCCGATCAGTGTTATCAAACCGATCTGCGCATAAACGTTGTCGGTAAGGGAAGGCACCAGCCACAAGGCTAAAATGGCCCCGAAAGCGCCTATCGGCACCGCAAGCAGTACCGAAAACGGAACCGACCAACTTTCATAAAGTGCAGCGAGGAACAGGAAGACGAAAGTAAGGGAGAACGCGAATATATACATCGTTACGGACCCTGCTTTCAATTCCTCGTAGCTTAATCCCGAAAATTCATAGGTATAGCCCTGTGGAAGTTGTTTGTTCGCCAATGCCGTTAACGCGGTGAGTGCGTCTGTAGAGCTCACACCCGGCGGCGATGAGCCGTCTATCTCCGCGGAACGGAAAATATTAAAGTGCGAGATCAGCGGGGCCGCTTCAACAGGCTTAAAACTGATGACGGCGCCCAAAGGCACCATTTTATTGCTGGAATTGCGTACGTAGTACTTGTCCATATCAGTTATCAGCGCCCTATAAACAGTATCAGCCTGGACCACCACGTGGAAGGTGCGGTTATAGGTGGTGAAATCATTGATGTACAAACTGCCCGTAAAGGCCTCGATGGTGGTAAAAACATCCTGTATGCTGACCCCTAGCTTTTCACATTTTTCCCGGTCAACCGAAAGGCTCATGTTAGGTGTGTGGGCGGTGTAAAAGCTAAAAGCCCTGGTAATTGCGGGGTTTTTATTAGCCGAATCAACAAAACGGTTAACAACCCGCTCGAAATCCTGCAGGTTATCATTTGTGCTCCGTTGCTCTACCTGCATACTGAACCCTATAGTTGAGCCAACGCCCGGAAGCGGCGAAGGCTGTATTACTTCAACGGAAGCATTGGTAACGCCGGCATCGGCAATGCGTTTTTGCATTACCTTGATAATGCCCGGTACCTGCTGATCATCGCCTGAGCGTTCGTCCCAGGGCTTCAGCTGTACGTAAATAGTACCATTATTGGAGTTAGTAGCGTTAGTTACGACGTTAAGGCCCGATAGTGCGGCATAATGTCCAACGCCGGGAGTGCTTGCTACTACCTTCATCAGTTTGGTCATAATATTAACCGACTGGGCCGTAGATGATGCCGGGGGCAACTGGAAGGTTACGTAAAGGTTGCCATCGTCCTCTGATGGAATGAAACCGGTTGGCTTGGACTGGAACAGGAAGTAAGCGCCCGCACAAACACAAACCAGCAGGATCACCATATATTTAGACCCTTTGATGCTACGGCGTACACCCTCGGTGTATCTTGCGGTTACCCTGTCGAACCAGTCATTAAACTTAGTAAACCACCCTGTAAGACCTTTGTGCTTTTTAGATTCATCAGTTGGCTTTAAAAGTAAGGTACAAAGGGCGGGGGTTAATGACAATGCTATAAATGCCGAGATGATCACGGAGATGGCAATGGTGATGGCAAACTGCTGGTACAGCCTGCCCACAATGCCGGGAATAAACCCAACCGGTACGAATACGGCGGCGAGGATAAGCGCGATAGCCACAACCGGGGCCGAAATATCTTTCATCGCCTGGTAAGTAGCCTCCTTAGGCGACATCTTATCATGGTCGATATAATGCTGCACGGCCTCAACCACGATGATGGCATCATCCACCACTATACCAATAGCCAGCACAAAACCAAACATGGTTAAGGTATTTATGGTGAAGCCAAGCGGGATAAAAAAGCAAAATGTACCGAAGATAGATACCGGAATGGCAAGTATGGGGATGAGGGTAGACCGGAAAGTTTGAAGGAACAGGAATACCACGACAGCTACCAGGCCAAGGGTCATTAGTAAAGTCCTCACCACATCCGTCATCGAAACTTTTACAACGGTTACCGATTCAAACGGAACGCTGTAGGCCACATCCGTCGGGAAAGTCTGTTTCAGCTTGGCAAGCTCGGCGTAAACGCCGTTGGCGGTTTGCAGCGCATTACTGCCCGGCGCCTGGTATATCTGGAGGTACGATGCCCGGTGCCCGTCAACAAATGAGTTGCTCGAAAAAGTAAATTTACCCAATTCTATGCGGGCAACATCCTTTAGGTAAACCAGTTCGCCGGTTTTGGGGTTATTCTTTATAATGATGCTTTGAAACTCCGGAACAGTGCTTAAACGGCCGTTTACCAAAATACCCAGTTCATAAGTTTGCGTTGGCGCCTGGGGCGGCACACCCGCTGTACCTGCAGCTACCTGTACGTTTTGGGCGGTAAGCGCATTAATAATATCCTGCGGCTCAATGTTGTAAGCAGCCATTTTTTGCGGGTTCATCCAAACACGCATACTAAAGTCATCGGTAAACCGGCTTATTGTGCCCACTCCCGGTACCCGCAGCAACGCATCCTGAACAAAAATATTGGTGTAGTTATCAAGGAAGGTGATGTTATGCGAATCATTTGGCGCGTATATAGCTACCATCATCAGCATGCTGGGGTTAACCGCACGAACGGTAAGGCCCAGCCGGCTGGCCGCTGAGGGCAACAGGGGTGTGGCGATACTCACGCGGTTTTGCACGTCGAGCGCGGCTACGTCTATGTTAGTGCCTATTTTGAAAGTTACGTTGAGCTGCATGGCGCCGTTGTTGGTGCTGTTGCTCTGCATATATTCCATGCCGGGCGAACCGTTTACCTGTTCTTCAATAGGCGTTGCCACGGTTTGTTCAACAGTTTGGGCATCGGCGCCGATAAACTGTCCGTTCACCTGGACCACGGGCGGGGTAATATCCGGATATTGGTCAATAGGCAGCAATAAAATACAAACCGTTCCGGTAAGTACCAGTACAATAGAAATAACTATTGCCGTTACGGGCCGCTTTATAAAGGTATTAGCAATCATAGTTTTTTGAGTCTTGAGTCTAAAGTCCTGAGCCTAAAGTCCAAAGTTTTATTTTCGTCGACCTATCGATTCAAGGCTTTGGACTTACTACTTGTGACTTATTTAATGCCCGCCTCTGCCGCCGCCGGGACCTACCTTATTTGCGGTTGTAATGCGAACACCGTCGTGCAATGATTGCAAACCGTCGACAATTATCTTGTCGCCGGCCTTAATGCCGCTTTTAATTATGATATTCGGCCCTATTACCTGCCCGGTTTGAACCTTTTTTTGCACGGCGATCAGTTTCGCTTTATTAGCATCAGCAGCAGCCGTTTTGTCCATTTTTTTCAGGCTGTCGGCACTTACTTTTATCAAGGTATCTTTTGCCACGTATACAAAGTATTCGCCCATCTGCTCCACCACGGCTTTGTTTGGTACTACTAATTGCGGCCCTACATCCTGGTTGTGCACGCGTACCACGCAACTCATACCTGCCCTTAAATAAAAATCGGGGTTATCAAAAACAAGCCTTACACGAATGGTGCCGGTTTGCGGGTCAACCGCCCGGTCAATAATGGCAAGTTTACCCAAATGAGCGTACAGCGAATTGTCGGGCATTAATAGGCTAAAAAGAGAATCAACCTTTATTTTTTGATGCTGCAGTTTCTCGAAGAAAGGCAAGTTTTTCTCGTTAATGATAAAGTCAACCGCCATCGGGCTATCAGTGGAAAGTGTGTCAAGTGTGGTTACACCGGGGGTTACCACTTCACCCAGCCTAACCTGGCTTATACCGATGGTACCTGTAAACGGTGCATAAACCGTTGCATACGTTAAATTGGTTCTGGCTGTTTTTACCGCCTGTTCCGAAGCCCTTACGGTACTCTTTGCCTGTTCGAGGGTAACCACGGCATGGTCGTACTGTTGTTTGGCCACAGCGTTGTACTTATTCAGGTATACATAACGGTCGGCGTCCTGCTGTGCCTCTACTAAGCCGCTTTGAGATACATCTAAGTTAGCTACAGCCTGGTCATAAGCTGCTTTGTACAAACGTTCGTCGATCTCGTACAACTTTTGCCCCTTATTTACCGTTGTCCCTTCAGTAAAAAACATACCTGTAATGGCGCCCGATACCTGGGGCAGTAAATTTACCTGGTTCAGCGCATGTGTAGTTGCGGGGTATTTTTCGTAATACAACACCCTTTTTGGCGTCAGCTTCATGATATTAACAGGCACTTCAGGGTTTTGCGGGGGTTGCTTTTTTTTGCAGGCCCCCAACAGGAGGCAGCTGATCAAAAAGGCGCTTAATATTACTCTATTCATTGAGACGGTTTATTTTACGGTTAATATGTTATGCTGCCCATCGCTTTTTCGAGATCGATCTTGCTTGACAGCAGCTGGAACAGATCATTCAAATAGTTTATTTCTGATGTTATCAGGTTTGATTCAGCCGTGATCACGTTCAGATACGGCACTATGCCCTGTTTATATTGCAAGGTAACCACAAAGTAACTGCGCTTGGCCAGCGCGACGTTCTTTTGCAGCAATTTGAGGCTAAAAAGGTTACTTTTATAATTGGCCAGCGCGGTAGTGTACTCCGAGTATATCTGCGATTTCAGATCAACCCGCTGCCAGTCAATGATCTGGCTCCCGAGTTTGGCTTTCTTAAGGTTGTTCAGCCTGGCAAAGCCTGTAAAAATGGGTATGTTGAATGACAAGCCGATCAGCGAACTTGGATAAGAACTGGAAAAAAGCCCGGATGTCTGGTTGCTGTAATACCCCAGGTTGTAATTATAAAATGCCGACACAGTGGGCAGGAACGAGAACCGGTAATAACGCACCTGTTCGTCCTGTAATGCCTTAGCCGTATTCAACTGCTGGAATTCAATACGTTTTTCATAGGCCAGTTGCTGGGCTGTATCCAGGTGAATACCATCCATCATCTGAAGCGTATCAAAGCTTACATTGAACTGCTGATCAGGCGTATAGCCGATCAGCCGCTTTAGCGCCGCATATTGCGGAACCACATTTTCCGTAGCCTGCTTCAATTGCGCCACTGAATTATTTAAAGTGATCTCGGCTTCTTCATAATCTGTTTCATCCACAATGCCACCTTTATATTGGTGATAGGCATCCCGCAGGCTTTTGCCCAGGCGCGCGGTATCTTCCTTCAATACATTGATCTGCTCCAGCGTGAGCAACACGTTGTAAAATGATTTGGAAACCGTTGAAACCACGAATATTTTGGTACTATCGGTAGCTTGCTGCGATTGCTTGATATATAGCGGTGCACTTCGGTAAGCATAGAGCAGGCTCGGGCTGAAAATGGCCTGCGAAACCTGTATGCCCGGTATAAATGTAGTGGTATAACCACTCCTTGTTGAACCGGTGGTGGTTGAACCGGTATTGGCAGAGCTACTGCCATTTGATTGCTGGAAGTAATGTATTAAGTCGCCCGAAGCGGTAACCTGTGGCAACCAGCCTGCCAAAGCTACATCGTTGGTTGCCTTTGTAACTTCAACATTGATCTTCGAAACGTTAAGTCCCGGCTGGTGTTGCATGGCGTAATCGATACATTGCCTAAGCGTTAAAAACTGACCATTGGCATTCTTCCCGGTATCGGCGGGGTTTTGCGGTACAACGAGGTTGATCTTCACGGTGTCAGGAACTGCCAGGGCAGGCGGATTATCAGGATTTACTTTTTGCGCATAACTCATTTGCACCATGCAAAGTATGCTGATGATCAATAATAAAAGACGGCTTGTGCGATTTTTGGAATGAACACTCACCATATTAAAAAAAGATATTTAGGCATTTTAATAATAATTTCTTTATTACCTGCACAGTAAGACAATAATAATCAGAAACTTATTATTGTTTGCCATAAACAGATGATTGAGCAAAGTTGCTAAAAAACATATCTGTTTCAAGGTAACAATTTTGTTGACTATAAACCTTACGGACGAATAAGACAGGATTCGGGGTACTTTGCTTGCGGGATTGCCTGCGGCGATCCTGTGGTGGGGTGTGACAGAACCAGTAAAAGTCTCGCGCACTATCGCGCGCAAAGCTTTTTTTTATTTTCTTCATTTAGCAGAATAAATTCTGCACATTCTGAAAACAAAAAAAGCCTTGACGATCGTCAAGACTTTTACCGGTTCTGTCGGGGTGGCAGGATTCGAACCTGCGGCCTCCACATCCCAAATGTGGCGCGATACCGGGCTACGCTACACCCCGTCGGGGCTGCAAAGGTAAGCTTTTAAATTCCCTCTGCAAATCTTTTTTCAAAACGAAGTTCCTGGTAGGAGATTCTAAAAAAAATCCGTAATCGGGGCTTTATTCAGCCCATACACTTTAGATAGACTCAAAGTATCCTGGACCCCACGCGCTAACCAGCTTAAATATAGGCAATTAGTATCAAAAGATTATAAATAAATGACAAATAAAATGTCACGTTCCGGGCATTTATTACGTTATCTCTAATAAGAAACAGGCACATTACCTGGTAAATTGAAGAAAAGGGGCGCTGCGGATTCTATGGAAAGATTTTACAAACTATTTAATTTGAAATATCATGAACACTATACAACAAATAGCAGCAGCGCTTGCCATAATAGCGCTCTGCATGATCATCCATTATACAATAAAGGACTGGCGCGTGATTGTAGAAGATCTGGGTTATTACTTTAAGAAAAGTTCTGCGAAGGACCACCAGGACGCGTAAAAAGGCACTTCAACAGATGCCTTCATTGCATAAAAATGCCCTTAGCAGTAAACGTTTAAATTTATGGCTAAGGGTATTTTCGTTCCAAGATCCATTTTAGCTGCCCTTTCAGCGATTATTCAAACTCAGCTTTAAAGCTTTACAAATTTGAGCTGGCCAACCAGGCTTTTGTCTTTATTGTTCACCACTTGTAACAGGTAGGTTCCGGGAAGTAAATTATTTATACCCGTTTGCCATGAAGGCTGCGATAGCGTAGCTTGTTTCACGATAATACCCGAACTATTGCTGACCATTACATTATAGAAAGTTGGCTCCTGTGATTTTGGGGTAATCGTTAAATTAATCATATTTATTGCGGGGTTAGGGTATATACTAATGTTCGAGGTAGCAAGCTTATTGCTCGTGTTAGCATACAGCACCTGCACCACATTCGAATAGGTGATGGCATTGTTTATATCTTCCTGCTTCAAGCGGTAAAGGTTTTGCCCTGCAAATGGGGTTTTATCCGGCAGGCCATAATTTCCCGCGCCGCTTGATGCTATGCTCCCTATTACTTCAAATGTTTTACCATTATCAATACTTCTTTCGACTGTAAAATTGGTATAGTTTTGCTCGTTCTCGGTTTTCCAGGTTACCTGTACGGCATTGGCTACCCTGGCCGCTGTGAAATTTAAAAGGTGATAGGCATAAGCCGGATTTTGGCGGATAACAAGGCTAAAGCGTTTTGAACCGAAAGTATTGGTATCACTTTTTAAAACATTAAAGGTGTATGTGGCATTATGGCGCATATCAAGCGAATCACTTTTAAAAGCATCCATCAGCCAAATATCAAAAAGCTCGGGGATTTCCTTTATTTCAGTCATGCTTAAACTATAAATCCCATCGGCCTGGGTGTTTACTTCTAATCCGATGACCGCACTTTGCTTTGGGAAGGGTTGTTTGTTAATCGCCAATGCTTCGTTATCACTGGAAATGCTGGCCAGGCTTACTGTGCCATTCCCCTTTTTATAAGCGGCATCTTCATTAAAAACATATTGTGTTTTTGCATCGGGATTAAACCCAATATAAATATCATCAGTGTGAACAGAATCTTCGGCCAATTGTAAACGCAGATGCTGGTCATGACCGGCGTTACCAATAGTTGCAACATCGGCCTTAGTAGCCATAAAAAGATTCAGGCCTGTATTTTGCGTAGTTGTTTTAGCCGACTCATTGAAAATTAACTGCGCGCATGAACATGTCGCCACCACAAAGAAACCTTGTCCACTGGCTATTATACTTGAACCATTATTGGTGTGTGCACCTCCTTTTTGGTAGCTGTCGAAATTTTTAGTTTTAGGATTAAACTCATAAATAGTTGTTCCCACATTGTTGACATAAATCCCGGTGGTGGTTGTAGTGGTGTTATAATTTTCCCAATCGATAGAGCTGGCATAGGGATTGCCTACCAAATTATAACCACGAACCGAAGTATTGGCAGTAATATTCGTCCAGCCCAAATTGGGTGAAGCCGGTGTGTACCAACCCTTTACTATGATTTGACCTGTATTTAATGTTCCCGAAGCAGTTAGAGTGGTATTAGTTGGCATATAAGCAGGCGTGGTCTCGGCAGCCAGCGTGGTTACGCTTTTGTCGCCTCTGAAAAAGAAAAAAAATCCATTGCCAACCGGGATATTAAAAGTACCCGCATCTCCATCAATTAAATAACCAAAATTAGGGGCCGTACCAATGGTATTAACCGCCCTGAAATTGCCGCTGATAAATGAGGAGTTTGAAGGCACCAGGTTCTCCCTGTATAAGTATAAAGTAGGATTGCCTGCTTTATCAAAACCGCCACCCGTACCCGTTGTACCGGTAAGGTATGAGCTGTTTTTTAAGTAATTTATACTGTATACATTGTTTGAACTTACTGTAGTCCCGTAAACCGGCGAAGACAGTAAGCGGTAACCTCTGTATCCGCTGCCGCCGGTGATGAAGCGCTGAACGTTGACATTGCCAGTAATACTTGCCCCTGAAGGGATCACAGCAACAGTTGCTGAACTGGTGGCAGCTGAATTCAATGTTAAATTGCCATTCGCGTTTAAAGAAGTTGTATTAACCATATTGAGTACGCCTGTACTTGAAACTGTAAAATTGCCCGAACTCATGACGGCCGGATTTCCCGAACCGCCGTTACCGTTAAAAAGCACATTGGTAAACATCGTACCGGAGCCGTTATCGCTGAGGACCTGGCTTTGACCATTAAAAACGATACTGCCGGTGCCCTGGGTGTATATGCCGCTATTGGTATAGTTACCCGACATAGTGAAGGTCCCGGTTTGCAGGTTGATACCGCCCGAATTGACCAAATTTCCCGATACTACGACGTAACCGCTGTTAGCAATTACATAGGCATTTGACGAAATTCTTATGCCTTGTCCAAATAGGAATGACGGGATGAATACCAATCCCAGGATAAATGATGCTATTTTAATGTTAGCTTTCATTGGCATGTTTTTTTAAATTTATACCTGGGAATTGCTGTGTATGGCCCATTTTTCAAGTAAGTTCACAAGCTCTTCCAGGTTTACGGGTTTAGCTATATAGTCGTCCATTCCGGCCCTCAAACATTCTTCGCGGTCGCCTTGCAAAGTATTAGCCGTCATGGCAATAATAACCGGTTGATTGCTCAGGCAAACACGGATCATTTTAGTGGCCTCAAGTCCATCCATTTCCGGCATCTGCACGTCCAT